>DSTMC04003__coassemble_1089_pt1 | contig 23271 bp, 21 predicted proteins | sample DSTMC04003__metabat2_low_PE_028 | metagenome-assembled genome bin DSTMC04003 | reverse complement strand
CCTGTTGATATAGTTTAACATTTAACCATATCAACAGGATTTAGTGTAGAGCCATACATAATCAGGTTGGTGTCCTGTAGCTGCTTTGCTGTAGCCAGGGCGTCATCTAGTTGCCCGCGCCCGTCCTCAATCCAGTAGTTGAGGTAGGTCGGCGCGGCGTTTAGCGTTACGTTCTTTAAGATGTTCGTCCGCTGGGTGTGGTTGAACCCCTTGTCCGCGATGTAAGCACGGGCCAGCTCGTACTTCTGCGTTTGCGGCAGGTGCTTCAGCTTTACGTGCTGGAGGTCCTTGATCGTCTGGTCGTAGTTTTCCGCCTGGAAATCGTGGTCGGCAGCGAGACACGCGTTATCCGTTGGCACCTTGCTCAGTAACAGGTAACCCAGCGGAATCAGGAGTAACACGCACGCCACCCCTAACCATAGGGCCAGCTGGCGCGTCACCATGTACCGTTTCCGCGGCACCCGCACCATCGTCTCTTCTTCGTTCGTTGCTGCCTGGGCCGCCTGTTCTTTCAGGAAGGCAGCCATGTCCGTCATCGTCGTTATCTGAAGGAGGTCCGTCATAAACTGGCTTTGCTTGGCTCCCTCCGCTAATAAGCCGTTGTACAGGTCATCAAACGACCGCCCGGTAAAGAGCGCTCCGGCTAAGCACTGGAACTGGCGTACCAGTTCGGCATCCGTGAGGGCCGCGCCCGGCATCTTCCCCGGAATCCCGCGGTACAGCAGGTGCGGGACGTTATTCGCGTCCAGGTAGATGTTATGCGGGTGGAGGTTCGTGGTCAGTTCACCGGTTAATAAGAGGTCCCGCACCGGCAACAGGTTAACCAGTAGCCGCAGTTTCATGGCGGTTGTCCACGCCGGAACGTCCTGAATAAACCGCCCCGGCACGCGGGTGCTGGTCAACGTTACCCGGTCGCTCTCCCAACCAATCTCAACTGGTAAGAAGAGGTCGTGAGCCGGCGCTACTGCCAGCAGCTCATCAACGTCCTTGGCCGTCACTTCGTGGCATACTGCTGCATTTGCTCGGGTGTCATTTTAATCATTGCCATGATTTCATCCCCCTTAATCTATATAAAAAAATAACACTTTATTAGCAGTGTATTCTTTGATAGTTTCCATGTCAATATGCTGCATTAAATTCATTTACTTTGATATGCAATCATTGCTTGATACGGTATTTGTTTTAGCTACCATATATGAAGAACGAACTGACGATTGCCACAAAATAACCCAGAACATTCGCGTTTTTCCGGGTTATTTTGTCAAACAGCATTGATTTTCGCCTATAATAAACAAAACCCCAAAGAAGGCGCTAAAAGTCCTCCTTTGAGGTTTTAATCGAATTCAACTATTCAGCTGTTTCTAGCCGGCAATGAAGGCGTTAATGGCACTCTCAAACTCGTTCCGTTTCTCCAGCGCCCGCGCCTGCGTGTCCGCCTGCGTGCCGATGTAGAACTTGATCTTCGGTTCTGTTCCGGACGGCCGCACCGCAATCCACGTTTCATCCTCCAGGTAGTACTTCAATACGTTGGACTTCGGCAGATCAATGTTTTCAACCCGGCCATCGGCGTACTTCTTGGTCCCGGCCTGGATGTCTTCGACGGCCTCAACCTTCACGCCGGCAAAGTCAACCGGACTTTCTTCCCGGAACTTCGTCATCAGGTTCTTAATTTCTGCGGCACCCTCAATTCCGTCAAACGTCTTGGCAATCGTCTTTTCAGCGAAGTAACCGTACTCAGCGAAGAGCTCCTGCAAGCCGTCGTAGAGGTTCTTGCCCTCCTTCTTGTAGTGGGCCGCCACCTCCGCCAGCATAACCAGCGACTGGATGGCATCCTTGTCCCGCACGAACGGCCGCTCGAGGTAACCATAGCTTTCCTCGAACCCAAACATGAACGTGTGGTCGTGGTGCAGTTCAAAGTTATGGATCTGTTCGGCAATGAACTTAAACCCGGTCAGTACGTTAATCATACCGACCCCGTAGTTGGCCGCTACCTTCGTCGCGAACTCACTGGAAACCACTGACTTTACGGCGACCGCGTTGGCTGGCAGTGTTCCGGCATTCTTGCGGGCCTTTAAAATGTAGTTCAGCATAACCGCCGCAATCTGGTTCCCCGTCAGCAGCTGGTACTCGCCGTTTGGCTGCCGAACCGCCGCGCCAAGCCGGTCAGCGTCCGGGTCGACTCCGATTAACAGGTCAGCCTGTTCCTTCTTGCCCAGTTCAATGGCCAGGTTAAAGGCCTCCGGGTCCTCCGGATTGGGTTTAACCACCGTCGGGAAATCCCCGTCTGGCTGGGCCTGCTGCGGCACCATCGTGAAGTTTTCAAATCCGGCCTGACGGAGCGCCTTTTCCCCAATCATGGCGCCCGTGCCGTGGAGTGGCGTGAAGATGAGCTTCATTGTCTTGCCCTCTTCGGCAACCAGTTCAGGATCAATCGTGACCTGCTTAACCTCTGCCAGGTAGGCCTGATCAACCTCATCGCCAATCACCTTCAGCACGTCATCCTCAATCAGGGCGTCCTGGTCAGCCAGTTTGATGGCAAACAGGTCCGTTACCTCACGGATGTACCTGGTAATCATGTCCGATTCCTTCGGTGGCATCTGGGCCCCGTCTTCACCGTAAATCTTATACCCGTTGTACTGCTTCGGGTTGTGACTGGCCGTAATCATGATGCCGGCATACGTGTGAAGGTGCCGGACGGTAAACGACAGTTCCGGGGTCGGCCGAAGACTCTCGAACACGTACGTTGGAATCCCGTGAGCGCCGAGCACCCGCGCAGATTCAAACGCAAACTCCTGGGAATGGTGGCGGGAATCGTAGCTGATTGCCACCCCGCGTTGCTTGGTTTCTTCATCTAAAGTATCCATGAAGGTCGCTAATCCTTCCGTGGCCTGCCGCACAGTGTACACGTTCATCCGGTTAATCCCGACACCGAGAACCCCGCGCATGCCGGCCGTTCCAAACTCCAATGGGGCGTAGAAGGCATCTTCTAATGCTTCATCGTTGCCCTCCATCTGATCCAACTCCTGCCGTAAATCAGGCACGAGCGTTTGGTTATTCCATTCTTCGTATGTTTCTTTCCAACTCATAGATCTCAGCTCCTCGCTTTCAAATCATACTGGCGTACGATTCATCGCCCCTATTTTACCACAGTTAAGCGGATACACAATCGTTTAGTAAAAAATTAGTTAACGACGAGCTGTCGTTAACTAATTAATTTCATGCTAATTCAGTTCTTGCAGGTAGCTGAAGACCTCCTGGCCGGCAATCCCGCCGTCGCCAACCGCCGTGGTAATCTGCTGCAGCTGGTGCTGGCGCACATCACCAATCGCAAAAATCCCCGGTACCTTCGTCCGCATCCGGCTGTCAGTCACCATCCAACCGTGCTCGTCGGTAATGCCAAGGTCCTTGAACGGGGCGGTCATCGGCACGTTGCCGACGTAGATGAAGACGCCCGCCGTTGGCACCTCCTCCTCCGCGCCGGTCTGATTATTCTTCACCGTGACGCTGGTAACCTTCTGATCGTCACCATTAATGGCAATCACGTTGGAATTCCACGTAAAGTCAATCTTGTCGTTCTTGAAAGCCCGCTCCTGCGCCACCTTCTGCGCCCGCAGTTGGTCACGCCGGTGAACGATGTTAACGTGTTTGACCATCTGTGTCAGGTAAATTGACTCCTCGACGGCAGAATCACCACCCCCGATGACGGTTACGTCCCGGTCGCGGAAGAAGGCCCCGTCACAAACGGCACAGTAGGAAACTCCCCGGCCGCTGTACTTTTCTTCACCAGGAACGCCCAGTTTCCGGTTCTCGGACCCGGTAGCAACAATCACAGCCTTGGCCCGGTACTCCCCGTCGTCCGTTACAACAATCCGGTCAGTCCCGTCCAGTTTAACCGCCGTTACCGTTCCGTACGCGTATTCCGCCCCGAATTGGGTAGCACTCTGGTACATTTCTTCGGCCAAATCTGGTCCCAGGATAGACTTAAAGCCCGGGTAATTTTCAACGGCAGCGGTATTATTCATCTGGCCACCGTACGCTCCCCGATCAAGCATTAAAACCTTTAAATTTGCGCGTGATGCGTACAGGGCAGCGGTCATTCCACCCGGGCCAGCGCCAATAATTACAACGTCATATTCCTTAGTCACTACGAACCCCTCCTCATTACCTGTTAAGTCGCTTATTTATTATACGGGCTAGGTTTACTTTTAGGAAGCCCTTTGCTCACCCTGGTCAAGGTACCAGGGATTGTCTGGATTGCGCCACCGCCGGTAAACGATTAACGCCAGCGCCCCTACAAAGAGTAGCACTGACAACCACTGGGATACCCGGATGGGGCCTAACATTAGGCTATCCGTGCGCATTCCTTCAATAAAGAACCGGCCAAACGAGTACCACATCACGTAGCTTAAGACGACCTCGCCGCACTTAAAAAGATGTTTGCGGTGTCGCAGGGAGATCAACACAATGAACCCCAAAACATCCCACACCGATTCGTACAGAAAGGTGGGCTGGTAGTACACCCCATGAATACACATCTGACTCACGATGAAGTGCGGCAGGTGCAGGGTGTTTTGTAAAAACGCTAAGGTCGTGGCATACCCGTGGGCCTCCTGGTTCATGAAATTACCCCAGCGACCAATTCCCTGCGCCAGGATGACGGTCGGGGCCACCACATCCAGCAGCAGCCAGAAGTTAATGTGTCGCCGGTGACAGAGCACCACTAACGTAATAAGCGCCCCGATTAGCCCGCCATAGATTGCAATTCCGCCGTCCCAGATACACGGAATCATCGCCAGATTCTGGGAGTAATACTTCCACTGGAAAATTACGTAATACGCCCGGGCGCACACCAAGGCAACCGGAAGGGCCCACAACAGGCAGTCGTAGATATCGTCCTCCGCAATCCCCCGGCGCCGGCCTTCCCGCACCGACAGAAAGACCGCCAACAGAACCGCAGACGCAATGATAATCCCGTACCAGCGGATCCGAAACGGCCCGAACTGAACAGCGTTCGGGTTTAGTGCAGCTAACATTCTCTCCATCTCTCTTCTATAAAGCTAGTTGTCCTGATTCTCAGCCGCCGTATTCTGCGCGATTAATTCCCGCAGGTTTCGTTCAAACGCCTTACTGGAATCATAGCCCATCATTTTAGCGCGGTAATTCATCGCCGCCGCTTCAATGATAATCCCCACGTTCCGTCCAATCTTGACCGGAATGGTAATCTGTGGGATTTCCACTTCAAAAATCGGCACCATCTTTTCGCCGATGCCCAACCGGTCATACTGCTGGTCCTTGGACCAGTTTTCCAGGTGGACGATCAGCGAAATGTCCGTGGACTGCCGGACTGCGCCGGCCCCAAACAAGTTCATCACGTCGATAATCCCGATTCCCCGGATTTCGAGGAGGTGCTGGAGAACCTTCGGCGCCTCCCCGATGATTGTCTGTTCATCCTGCTGGTGCACGTCAACACGGTCATCGGCAATCAGCCGGTGGCCCCGTTTGATTAGTTCGAGGGCGGTTTCAGATTTTCCAATCCCCGAATCACCCGTGATGAGCACCCCCAGGCCGTAAATGTCCATCAGCACCCCGTGCATCGACTTCCGCTCGGCCAAACAGCCTTCGAGGTAGTTGGACATTTTTGATGACACCCGGGACGTTCCCAGTTTGGTCCGCAGGATTGGAATCTGGTGCCGCCGGGCCGTATCCTCCAGCTCCGCGGGCACCGGCAGCATCCGGGAAACGACGAAGCACGGCGTGTGGGGGCCACACAACCGCTCGATATCACGCGCCCGCTCGGATGCTGGTTTCTTTTGCACGTAGGAAATTTCCTTCATTCCTAGGAGTTGAATCCGCTCCTCCGGATAGTAGTCGAAGTAGCCGGTCAGTTCGAGCCCTGGCCGGGAAATATCGCTTGTTGTGACAAAGCGCTCCTTCAAGAACTTTTTGCCATAGTACACAATGAGGTTGTTTGCTTCAACAAGTTCCGCAACACTTACCTGGTCCATTGGTTTGCCTCCCCACAAGTTAACGGATCCTTCCTCTCAAATACCGTTATCCTAATCATAACAAAAAGCGGAATTTAGAACATCCCCAAACTAGGCGTTCACCCCAAGCAACTGTTCAAGGGTGGTAAGCCGCTTCTCAAAAACGGCAAACGCCCGCTCCAGGTAGGCCGACTGGGTCATGTCGACCCCCGCCCGCCGCATTACGTTCAGTGGGTAATCGCTGCTCCCGGCCTTGAGGTAGTCCAGGTACGCGGCGGTGTGCTGCGGATCATCGTCCAGAATGTTTTGGGCTAACGTGGTGGCCGCCGCAAACCCGGTAGCGTACTGGTACACGTAAAAGTCGTAGTAGAAGTGCGGAATCCGCGCCCACTCGTAGGCAATCTGCGGGTCGTTTTCGACGGCATCCCCGTAGTACTTTTGGTTCAGCTGGCCGTAGTATTCGGCCATCCGTTGCGCGGTGAGGGGCTGGCCGGCCGCATCCTGTTCGTGCAGCCACTGTTCAAACTGGGCGAACTGGGTTTGCCGAAAGACCGTCCCCTTAAATCCGTCCAGGTAGTGGTTGAGGACATACGCTCGCACGGCCGGATCCTTCTGGGTCTTCAGCAGGTACTGGGTCAGCAGGTTTTCGTTGGTCGTCGAAGCAATTTCGGCCACAAAAATAGCGTAGTCGCCGTACTGGTACGGCTGGGTATGGGTCGTGTAGTAGCTGTGCATGCTGTGGCCCATCTCATGTACCAGCGTAAAGAGGTTTTCTAACGTATCCTGCCAGTTTAACAGGATGTACGGTGCAGTATCGTACGTCCCGCTGGAGTATGCGCCACTCCGTTTTCCCTTATTCTCCACCACGTCAATCCAGCGCTGATCAAACGCTTCCTGAACGTGCTGGCAGTAGTCGTCGCCAAGGACAGCTAATGCCTTGAGGGCCATCTCCTTAGCCTCATCGTAAGTAAATTTCAGGGATGGTTCGCCCGTTAGCGGCACGTACATGTCATACATGTGAACGGGCCGATCCAGTACCCGCTTCCGCAGCCGCACATACCGGTGCAACAGGTCCAGGTGGGCCGTCACCTGATCAACCAGCTGGTCGTATACACTAACCGGAATATGGTTTTCTGCCAGGGCAGCCGTCCGGGCATCTGGATAGTGATGGACCTGCGCAGTATAGTTGTGCATCTGCACGTGGGTCGCCAGGGTCGTTGCAAACGTTGCCGCAAACTGCTTGTATACCCGGTAAAGCTGCGTAAACGCCTCTTTCCGCATCCGCGGGTCGGTCGCCTCTAACAGCTGGCCGTACACCCCATCTGACAGGTGCCGTTTTACCCCATCCGCATCCGTCACCGTTCCCAGGTCAAGGTCGGAGTTACTTAACGTGCCAAAAATCCGTTCGGGACCGCCAAAAACGGACTGTGCCCCGGCTAAGAGGTGCTCCTGTTCCTCCGGTAGCACGTGGTCCCGCTCACTCGTCCACTGTTCCAGCAAGTGGCGGTACTCCTGCAAGCCCGGTTCATCCGCCAGCGCCTGCTCAAGCTGCTCATCCGTGAGCTGAACCAGTTCTGGTTGGAACCACGCCGTCTGCTGAGCCACCGTGGTCAACAGCTGCTCCGCCTGGGCAAACAGGCCCTGATACTGGGCGTTGGTGGTATCCTGATCATTTTTCATTTCAGCGTACACGTACAGCTTCTCCGCCTGGCGATTAAGTGCAAGGAGGGCCTGAAGAGCCTTCAGAAGAGCTTCACCGCCCTGCTTGAGGGTTCCCTGATACTGTTTGAACTCCTTAGCCTGCCGCTTGATCGCCACAAGCGCTTGCTGGGCCTCATCATCCGTTGCGTAAATTAACGTTAAATCCCACTTTAATTCCGAGGCGACGTCCGCCCGCGAAGGTAACTCAACAACCATCAAACCACGTCCTTACTTTTTTGTTTTTATTCTACTGATTAACGGGTGATTTGTACACCGGGAAAGTGCCAACACCAGACGCTGGTAGTCGGCACTGCTAACTCGCTGGTCCACCACAATCCCCGGCCATATTCGGGATTGGACCGGCAACCGTGCTCGTCCAAGCCACCGGAGAACCACCGCCACCCGCCATTCCAGCCCCCCGTGCTGGTACACCGGCGCAGCATAGGTTCGGCCAACCAAATCTCCCAGCATTGTCAGCGGGACACCCGCCCGGTAACACTGCTCCTGGAGATGCCGGAGCCACCATACCGGTTGCTGGCACCGCCAGTTAAGTTGACGCTGTTGGCGAGTAACCGCAGCTGCCGAAATAACCGGAACCGGCAACGCCCGCGGAGTGCGCAGAAACGTAACAAACTCCTCCCACCGTGTGGTCCAAAACCACCGGACCCGAAGTGGCAAAAACGGCGCCTGCCACAGATCATACGCCACCCCCAACCGTTGTTGGAAAACATCGTAATACGTCAGGTGCCACCCCAGCTGGGGCCGCCACCGCAAAAACTGGGCCGTTTGCCGGGAGAGGGTCCGCTTGAGAGCGTACCGGGAACCCAGTAACCATAATACGGCCACGCCGGCTCGCCGGTACCCGTGCATCCTGTGACGGTACGCTGACGCAGAAAGCGGAGCACACTGGTATTCCAGCGCCCACCGGCCCGCCAAAATATCCGGCCGTTGCCGACTAGTCGGCAGGGAACGTTCAAGGTCCGCAAAATACCCCGCTTGCCGTACTAAAGTAACCAGCTGCCGCTTACCAGTAGCATGCTGAGCCGTCTCTTTCTGGCCAACGCTAATTGCTGTGGATTCATGGGCAAAGTATGCCCGGTTAACCCTTCCCCGCCGAACACGCACAACGGCCCCGCACTGCGGACACCAGTAAGTTTGATCCGGATACGCTTGGACAGCCGCAACGAGTTGCCGGTGATCGTTATATGCCCAGTACATAGAACCGCCTCCTCACCATATAGATAGGTGAAAAGGCGGTTAATTTCGCGTTTTTTGTTAGTCGGCGGGAAAGTAATGCCGAATTAGCTGAAGAGCTGAATCCTGTAAGAGCAGTCGGCCGCGTTCCCGAAGCATGGCCCCGGTCATCCGCACAGTCCGTTCCCCGTACTCAGTTAGCATTCCACGCAGGGTTGCCAATCCGGTCGTTCCTAAAACGTCATCATAAACGACCACGTCTAGGTAATACTGGTCATCCAAGGCATACAAGTGCGACACCACCGCACTTGCATCCACGGCCTGGGCAAGGGCTTGAAGTACTGCAAACGATGCGAAGGAATATACCAGATGATGCGGCTCATGGGTTAAGGAAGAAGGTTCGTCGTCCTCATCGGCCGCGATTGTGGTTCGGCGCACATCAGGGTGCTTAGTGGCATTCTCCTTATGAGGATCATCATTTGCCGCCATGGGCACCCCTAACAACGGCATATCTTTCGGTTTGCCATCCTCGTCAACGTCCACCTTGGTAATAAACAGTTCCAATCCGTGCCGGTTAGGCATAATCTGGAACGTAACGGCATCGTTATCCTGAAATTCGTGGTTGGTGTCAACCTCAGCCAAAATCTGGTAGAAGAACCGTTCGACTTCCTTCTGGTTTCCCAAAAGGTCGAGCACGGTAACGTCATGCGCTTCGAGGTCGTCCATCCCCAAAAGCACCCGAATCGTCCGCTCATTGACCCGTTCGACTTCCATCTAACTCACCTTCCGTCCGCAATCTCCTTAATAACCATCATACCCGTTTTCGTGTCGGGGTGAAAGTCCCCCACTCAGTGCTAAAAAACGGGCATTATCCTGCGAATATGCTAGGGGGCTGAGACTCATCGCCCCAGCCCCCTAGTATATTAACGGTTATGCAAGGATAAAATTGTATAGATCATTCACATTAATCATCTCAACTGGTGGAATAACTGAATCCATCCTCTTGTTCACAAGCTCATTGCTAATAATCCGGCCAGATTCACTATTCTTTTTCTGAAGCTTTTCAAGCAATGCGGCATTCTTAATGATTTCGTTTAAGTTACCTATAAAAGAAAACAGCATATTTTCGTCGCAAATTTTCATGACACTTTGTTCATCAAAAACGCCGACCTCTTCGGATAGTACCTGCCTCAATTCCCGTTTTAATTTTTCAACCTCATCCTTAGATAGTCCATCACCAGCTTCTCTTATTAACTTGCTATTTTTTTGAGAAATAATCTGTGATAATTCTTCCCTAATATGACGGTTCAACCTGATAGTCACTTTCGAAATAATTTGCTTTTGGCGTTTTCTGCTATACCTAATTAAGAATAATTCTCTTAAAACAATGTTTGCCACCCGAATACCACCCAAAAGAAACGAAATTGTCCCATAAACAAGTAATTCAGCTGCCAACAGCACAAGCACTGAAATTATAATAATTGTCGTTACCATCCTACTTCACCCTCCCTCTACTTCTTAGAATTTCCAATATATATTTATCAATATCAACTTCATCCATGAATGCCCGTGCCAACCTGTGGATATCATCGTTATTAATACTAAAAAAGTTCCACACCACTGCATCCAATATTCCATAAACTATTAAAATGCTTGTTACACATACATCAAGAAAGCGTTGGACGACTAAGCTTCCGGTGTAATTAATTGAATTAGTTATTCCCAAAAAACCAATCCAACTTAGAGTAAAAGCAAACAACACCCACCCTAAAAACTTTACTATATTCACTAAATTAATGACTTTTGTATTAACAGTCTGAGCATCTTTTAAATCAATAACTACACGTGAAACTTCGTTATATACCGCCTTTTTACAAAAGAATTTGGCGACCAGAACAAACAGCGAATTAATAACTGCTAAAGTCTTCGCCACAGGTACCCCTGTAACCCAAAAGGCGCTCGCAAAGAAAACAGCATTAATAACAAAAACAGCCATATCAATTATCATTAAATCCGTTCCGCTCGCAGATTTATTCTGAAAAGCTACTATAACTGGCGGAAAAATGTTATCCATGGTTTCTTTATACACAGACTGAATCTCTTTTAAAACATCTGCCTTCACTTATCCACCCCAATCCGTAATAACGTAACAAATCCAATTAATTTTCGACCACCGTTCACTCTCTTTCTTAGTAATCACATAATATCAAACCGCTTCCAAGATGACTACTAAAATTAGCAACTATTTGCATCTATTACACAGCAAAAAACGGGCAGACACGCATCACTGCATGTCCGCCCGTCATTCGAACGGTAGATCACCGTTGATCGACTAGTATTCTGCCAGTTCCTGAGCCTGCCGTAATTCAAGCGCCCGCACTTCCCGCGGCAGGAACCGCCGAATCTCATCCTCATTGTAGCCAACCTGGAGCCGCTTTTCGTCCATAATAATTGGCCGCCGCAGAAGCCCCGGATTCTGCTGAATCATATCGAACAACTCACCCATTGGAAGGTCGTCCAAATCAACGTGCAACTGCTTGTATGCCTTTGAACGGGTCGAAATAATTTCCTCCGTCCCGTCTTCAGTCATCTGAAGGATCTGCTTAATCTCATCAACAGTGAGCGGTTCTGAGAAGATGTTCCGTTCAGTGAACGGAATCTCATGTTCCTGTAACCAGGCCCGTGCTTTCCGACATGACGTACAACTTGGCGAAACATATAACGTTACCATACGACCGCTCCTTACTTTTCAAACCGTTATCCGTCATCGACTGTTTCTATTATAGTCCATTCTGGAAGCAACCGCACACTTTGTAATGAACTTATTACAAACTTAACCGTTATTTTTCCAAGTAACGTTTTAATCGTCAAATTAACCCCCACGGGCACCAGTGCGTTAAACTATAGCTTGTCAATCAGCGTCGTTAAACTCGTCAGTAGTTCGTCCGGCAGCCGTTCGCCAGCGTGGTTCTGCTCGTACTGCTTAAGCCAGTTTAACCGCACCTCAAGGCGGGCCTTCAGCGTTTCAACGTAGTCCTTATCATTAAAGTCAACGTTGTAACCTTCCAGTGGCATGTAACTCATGTGCGGCAACGGGCCAAACGCCTGCCACTGGTCCTTATCATCCACCAAGGTTTCAAGAATTCCCAGCGTTGTTTCCTTCTTGATGTCTTCGCCCATGAAGTTATCCGTGTTGATGATGTAGCAGTTGACGTGCTGCTTTGCGAACAGCTCCTTGAAGTCGTGGTAGTCTTCAGCCAGTGGGTATGCCCGGAACGGGTCCGCAAACGGCTCGATCACAAGGGCGTTGTGGTCAGCCACGTTTTCGGCCGTGGACCGCTTAGTGGCAAGCGTAGCACCAAACGTGGCGGCCAGTGCCGGGTCCTCCAGCCGGACAACCGGTGGTAAACTGTTATCCTTCATGATCCAGAAGATGGAGTCAATCGGAGCGGGTTCCTTGTCCACCCGGTTCAGGGAAGCGTAACGCGTCTTAATCGTCCGGCCGTTCCCGTTCCGCAAATCTTCCGTAACCAATACCCGCTTACCGTCCGCATCCGTCGTGACCCCACAGTTCATCACCGTAGTGAAGTAGGTCGTTTCCCGCGTTCCCGGCAGGTAGTCGTTGGTCTTATCGAAGTATGACGGTTCTAAGGCAACCGACGACCCGTTTTCCCGGGAAATGACAAAGGCGTCGTCATGCAGCACGGTAATGTCGTATTTCCCATCGTGCTTTGCGTGCGTCAGCGTAGACTTTCCGGAACCAGACAGGCCGTAAACGGCAAAGACACGGTCGTCCTTGTCCTTGAAATGGAACGCCTTCTCACCCCCGTGGCAGGCGGTGTAGCCGTGGCGGTGCGCCGTCGCCCACGTTAAGGTTAGGGTCGATTTCTTGAGTTCACCGAAGTACCGCAGTCCCAGGATAGCAGCCACATTATGCTCCGGGTCAAACAGAGCTAATCCCTGCGGGAAGCGCTCGTCGTGCCAGTACGGGTTAGCGTAGATGTAGATGTCCCCCTCATCGTACTGCCGCGAGTTGGCGTAGCGTTTGCGGTATTCCTCAGTCACCGGCTGGAAGTTAAGCATGTATGACAGCAGGTTCATTTCAAACCCTTCCGGCACAGCTAGGTGGGCGCCGACCATAAAGTCTTCATCCAACCCCACGTAAACGTCGGTCTTATAGAAGTTGTGCTCATGACCGCTATAAATGGCCTCCCGCAGAACACTCATCATTTCGTCTTCATCCACCGTTGGGTCGTTTAATAGCCGCCGGGCTGCCGCCGTCCGTCCGACAACGCCCCCGTGATTATCAACCAGCTGCACGGCGTCAGACGGTAACCCCAGGTCATCCGTATGCTTAATCGGAATATCCGTCACAATCGTGTTGGGCGCCTTCTTCGCTAAGTAGTACGCCGAGGCAACGTCGGTCACGTGGTGCATGTTGTTTTCATAAAACGCACTCTCCACCGTCGTCCGCATCCGGGAGAAAACCGGATTCTTCTTCGTGATGTCCTTCTCGGCGAAACTTCCGCGTGTACTCATATTAACCACTATCCCTTTTATAAATTTGGACGCAAGAAACCGCTTCCATACACCCAGTATAGCATGCTTATTTGTGTTTGTGAATATTTTAATTAACGTCGAATAAATGACGTTTAAGTCTTAATGATCAAGGCGTTTGGCCACTATATAAATTAATGACAATTATCACATATAACCCCATTTATCCTACCGTTGAACTTTCTCTTAATGCCCCGTATCATAATCTATGGAACAAATTTACACGAAGGGAGGTTTTACCATGCACCAGGATGTTCATCCTGCCCGTTTTTTCTGGGTGACCCTGCTTAACGCCCTCATTACCGTTTTTGAATTTTTAGGGGGACTGTTTGCCGGCAGTTTAGCACTCCTTGCTGACGCCGGCCACAACCTGAGTGATACGGTCACCATCGTCATTAGCTACGGGGCACACCGCTTAGCCCGGCGCCCCGGCACTGCCGAACAGACCTTTGGTTACCGCCGAGCGGAAATTATTTCGGCGTTTCTTAACGCAGGATTGCTTGTCGTCATGGCACTGTTTATTATCGGGGCTGCCCTGCAACGCCTGTTTCATCCTACGACCGTTAACGGTGAAGTGATGACGGGGGTGGCCGTCATTAGTACGGTTGCGAACTTGCTGTCAGCGGCGCTTCTTCATGCGGGCAGTGCTACTAACCTGAATATTAAGGCCACTTACCTGCACGTCTTAGCGGACGGGCTGAGTTCGATTGGGGTCACCATAACCGGGCTAATCCTCATGGTGTGGCCCGTTCACTGGCTGGACCCGCTGGTTTCGGCAGCCGTAGCGCTCTACATTGCGTATGAGGCCCTGCCGATTATCAAAAAAACCACCAGCATTCTCATGCAGCGGGCACCACAGCTTGATTATCAGGCCATCATTCGTGACATTACCGCCCTGCCCCAGGTTAACGCCGTCCACCACGTCCACGCCTGGTCCGTTGACGAGCACCGCATCATTTTTTCGGCCCACGTCAACTGCGACGATATTAAACTCAGCGAAGCCGAACAGTTGTACCAGGAAATCGGCGCGCTATTGCGCCGGAAGTACCACATCAGCCACGTCACCATTCAGGCGGAGTGCCACCGCGGACAAAACGAGCGGATGTTTAACATTGATCATTAATTTTCAGGACGGGCCAAAACAAATGGACTGCGACTTTTCGTCACAGTCCATTTATTATTAGTCTAATTTCAAATACCGCTCTAACACCTGAAGAACGCCCGCTTCATTGTTACTCGGGGCGATTAGCTGCGCCGTCCGCCGAACCACCTGGCTGCCGTTGGCCATCGCATAACTAATCCCGGCCGCCCGTAGCATTTCCAAATCATTCTCCCCATCGCCAAACGCAATCAGGTCCGCCAGTTGCCGGCCACTGTGTGCCAATAACGTCGCCAACCCCTGCGCCTTGGTTGCCGTTGGGGCAATTAGGTCAATGCTGCCATTACCACTGGGACAGGCCGTTACCCGCCGTTTCAGCCCCTTTGTGAGGGTGGCAACCACCCGCTGCTCGTCTTTCTGGGCAACGTTGACTGTTACCTGATAAATGGTTTTTTCCGGAAGGGGTACGAGGGCAGCCACCTCCACCAAATTCGGACAGTAGTAGTGCGCCCGCTCCCGGAGAACCGCCGGGGCATCCTGGGCAACGTAAGCGTGCCGCACCCCGCATACCATCGGTGCCAGCCCCAACTCCAGGCACCGGGTGATAACGGTGGTCGCCACGTCTGCGGGAACAAAGTGCCGGACAGGCGCCATCCCAGGACTGGTAATGTGTGCCCCATTTTCCGCAACGTAACTGACCGCCGGAAACGCCTCAAAGTACTTCACCAGCCGCTCGTACTGGTTCCCGCTTGCAACAATAAACTGGATATCATGTTCTTGCAGTGCCGCAAGGACCCGGGCAAACCGGTCCTCATCGAACTGCTTGTAATCATCAAGAAAGGTCCCGTCCATATCAACGGCGACCGCCCGAAACGGAACTGATTGCATTCCTTACACCCCCGTATTAAGCTGTAACCCTTTTCTTGATTATAACAAAAACCACGCCCGATTTACCGGATAAATGTAATCAGTTACGTGGTTGTTAAATCACTGGTTAGCGTTGTAAGAACTTTGGCACCAGAATCGTCCGCGGCGTACGGTCCCCCTGCTGAAGCCGCTTGCGGTTAACCACCGCAATTAACTGCAGCATCGTGATCGCCACCGAACTCCGTTTTCGGTACGACGTGTACTTCGGCCGCCACTGGGTAACGTACTTATTCTTGTAGGCCCGCAGCCCCTGGAACCCGTACAGCTTGTAGCCGTACTCATAAATGAAGTGGGCCGCCTTTTCTTCAAGGAAACTAAACTTCGATTCCCCGACGTTGGAGAGGGGGGCCATCCCCATGTTGAACCGCTGGTAATCGTGTTCCTGCCCGTACTGGAACAGACTGATAAAAATCATGTCCATGATACCGGACGGCGCATCCTTACTGCGGCGCATCAGGTCAACGGATAACGTCCCGTCATCCATCGGCATCAACGTCGCAAAGGCCACCAGCGTGTCGTCCTGTGCCCGGACAAGCGCAACCGGCGCCTCGTTTATATAGTGCGGATCAAAGAAGCCCAGCGAAAAGCCCTTTTCGACCTGACCGTCCAGCCAACTATCAGAAACCGCCCGCATTTCAGCCATCAACTGGTCGGAAACAGGTGCGGGTTCCATCGTAAACGTGTAACCCTCCCGTTCAAACTTGTGCATGAGCGCCCGCTGCGCCCGCTGTTTTTTGCCGGCAAGGGTAAAGGATGGTAAGTCCACCGTCCCCTCTTCGCCCGTCTTGATAAAGTCGTAGCCGTACTCATGCAGCAGCAACGTCAGCTGCGCGTTGATTTCGTAAAAGACCAGTTGGTAACCGTAGCGGTCAGCCGCCGTAATTAACGCACTAATCGCGTCTTCCAGGTAGGATTGATCCCCGACCGGCTCACCCATAATCATGAGTTTGTCCGCCTTGAGCTGGTACATGAAGAAGAGCTTATCTTCCCCGTTAGCCGTGTAATAGTACAGGTGCTTATCCTGTAGGAACGCCAGGTGACTGACCTCGTTGCCCCCGTACGTACTGATTACGCGTTTAATCCGTGCTTCGTCGTATTCAAACCGCTGGAACGGGTTTGTCCCCGATGCCAGGTAATTCATGATGGCCACCAGAATGACCGTAGCAATAATAATCCCGATGAACCCGTACAACCATACGCGCTGCGCCGGGAAGAGGAGCAGCGGCGGGACGTGGTGCGGATGGTGGTGGTGAATCAACGTGCTTGGTGCATTGATAATCCCCACGACCACGTACAGGAGCGCAATCCCGACCACAATGGCGGTATCAACGACCACCTCAGCGAGTGAGTACTGCAGCTGTTCACGGTACAGTTCGTGGCGGGACAGCACCACCGCCAGGAAAACAACCGCCAAGAAAATCGCTAAACTCAGCGTGTACGCATGAATGAGCGTGTTTATAATCCCGACCGCCAGAATCACCAGCGTCGGCCAGAACGCCTTCTTCACCTTATTTTGAATCCCGCGCGCCATCCCCAGCAGCATGAACGCAAAGATAATGCTGGAAATCTGGTTGAGGAAGAGGAACGTATACGTGTCCAGCTTCATCAGTAAGCCGTTACTCAACGTAAAGTTGGGCACCGCCGCTTCCAGCAACATGAAAATCGCTGAGAAGTACATGAAGGCCGTCACCAGGAAGTGCGCCCCCTTGTGCAGTAGCGCCCGCGGTAACCCGTTAAAGTGCTCGTTGACCCGGTGGCCCAGATCATGGGCAAAGAAGACCAACCCGACCAGGAACGGCACAATATAATAGAACAATCGGAACAGAAGCAACCACGCCACGGCCACGGCGCTCGGAACGTGGAGGGCCGTCAACCCAATCAGCATGAACACGTCAAACGAACCCAAGCCCCCTGGAACTAACGAGATAATTCCCACGACCTCGGCAATTATGTAGAGCGGGAAAACCGCTGCCAGGTGAGCGTGCGGGTGTAAAATGGCTCCGATTAACAGGAAAAACAGGGCCGCTAACCCCCATTCGCACGTTGACGTGGCAATCAACCCCACTTCCCGCTTGAGGGTGAGGTCCCCGAAAAAGGCGTTATCCTTGAACTTCGTCACGCAAAATAGGACGGGGAAGTACAGCCCCCCGCCTAACAACCACACGGCGTAGTTGTGGAAGTGGTGCCCAATCCCCAGCCCAAACATCATCAGGAGGGCCACCCAACAGTAAATTGATAACCCCGCCAGTAAGAACAATGCAATCTTTGAGATGGCGTAGAGTACCTGCTTCTTCGTGGCGTTTTTGTTGTAGAAATTAGCCCGCAGCGTAGCGCCGAGCACCCCGCCAAACCCCGCAATGTTAGTGAAGGTGTTGGTAATCCACCCACTCCGCACAACGTACGGAACGGTATAGTTCTCCGGCAAAAACCTGACGATCATGAAATCGTACCCCAACATTGGAGCGACCGCAATTAGTCCGCCCACCAACATAATGATAATTTCCAGGGGCGTTCTGGCCATCAGGCTGGCACCAACGTGAGCCCAGTCAAGTTTTTTAAAAATCTGGCCGATTTCATACGCAACAAAGGTGAAAACCGAAAAGGCAAACAGGACCTTAATCACCGTAAAGTTTCGCCCGATAAAGTTCTTAATTCGTTCGTACGCTTGCTTAATCACGCGTGTTCCTCCTCGTGTTATGTCCTTTCAATTATCACCAATAATTTGATGAATTGCAAGGCACGCCCGCTACTTAGGAAACCCAGCGTGATATTGCGGGGGTGTCCAGTACCCGACCTGATTCCCGTTGATTGCAAACACGCACCCGGTCTGCGGCGCGGGGAGAACCCGCGTCACAATGAACCGCCCCACCGCCGCTGCCGACCCAAGCTGCCATTCAGCGGGGAGCTGGCCGCCGTTGCGGTCACGAAGATGAGCTATTACCGGCCGGGTCATGTCCGTCCGGGCAGCTGGCGCCACCGCATTCACCCGCAAATGGTACCGGGCCAACTCCCGGGCAAGGGTATACGTCAAGCTAACCAGAGCGCCCTTGGTCGCTGCATAGTTTGCCTGACCGGGATTTCCCAGTAGTCCCCCCTGGGAAGTCATCATGATGATGGCTCCCCCCGCACGCATCCGGGGAACAACCGCCCGGGTAACGTTAAACACCCCGGTAAGGTTGGTGGCAATGACGGTATCCCACTGATTAGCGGTCATCTTCGTCCACCAGGCATCCGCCACGGTCCCCGCGTTGTTTACCAGGTAATCAACCGGCGGCAGTTGCCGGCACGCCTGACTAACCGCCGCCCGGTCGGTGACATCACAGCAGAGTACCCGGCATTCGCCGTGCTGATAACGGGTTAGAAGTGCTTGTTGAACCTGATTAAGCCGGTGCTGGTTGCGGCCATGGATGATCACGGCTAATCCCTGCTCCATCGCTGCCTGGGCGGTTGCCCGGCCAATCCCCCTGGTCGCACCGGTAATTAGAATTCGTTTTACCATTCCGCTAGCCACTCTTCGCTTTGCCGGTTGCCGACCAACACGGCACTGCCCATTCCCCCAGCAATGCACATCGCCGCCACCCCAACGGCCGGCCGTTTCAACCGGTTTAAGTAGTTGAGTAAGCGGGCAATTAAGATGCCTCCCGTTGCGCCGTACGGGTGCCCGGAAGCCAGTGCGCCACCGTATGGATTCCACCGCACTGCCGGGACCCCAAGGTGACGTTGACAGAAAAGCGCCGCCACCGCAAAGGGTTCGTTAACCTCGTACGCACTAATTGCTGCGGACGAAAGGTGCATTTTCGCTAAAAGCGTTCGGACCGCCAGCACGGGCGTTTCTAAGAACCGGTCTGAACGTCCGCCCACCAGTGTGCTTCCCAACAGGTAGCCCTGCGCCGAATAATCACTGGTCGGCGCCGCCAAAACCACCGAGCTCGCCCCGTCATTAATCGGGCAACTATTGCCTGCCGTACACACCCCTGCCAGGTGAAAGACCGGTTTTAACCGGGATAGCCCTTCAAGGGTTGTTGCCGGCCGGGGACATTCATCCTGCTTAATCTCGTTGACGGGAATAATCTCCGTTGCAGTTATTCCACTTTCTCGGGCCTGGCAGGTTCGCTGTTGGGAGCGGACGGCGTAACGGTCAGCTTGACTGCGGGTGATTCCCGCCCGAACCGCTAGCCGGTCGGCCACACTCCCCGGGTCGAGGTCGCGCATCCCCATTGGCGCCAACGGGAAACGCATCAGGGCGGCGCCCGTTACCGTTTTGACTTGGTATGCTTGGGAGCTACTTTCAACTCCCCCCGCAAACACGAGCGCTGCATCCCCCGTTTCAATCATCCGGGCGCCGGTGACCACTGCTTGCAGGCCACCAGCACACTGGCAATCAACCGTCATCGCCGGCGTCGCCGAAGAAATTCCGGCCGCCAGCGCACACCGGCGGGCAAGATTGCCGCCCTGATTAACGGCATTTCCCAAAACCACCATGTCAGGCGTGGTGGGGATTCCCTTCTCCCTTTGACCCTGGATTAATTGACGGTATAACTCTTCGGACGCCACCTGCCGCAACATACCATTGACTTTCCCTACTGGCGTCCGGTGCGCCGCAATAATTTTAACCTTCATCACGAAATTCCCCCCGTAAATACTGCTGACGAAGTGCCCGCCGCGCAATCTTATGATGATGGAGCGGAATGGCCGCAACCCGAACGATTTCTGCGGGAACCATATATGCTGGCAAAACGCGCTGCAAGCGTGCACGCAGCGCGGCAACGCTCCCCTGTAACCCACTAACCAGTAGAACCACCCGCTCCTCGTAGATGGGGTCTGGCACCCCAAACGCCGCACACTGACCGCACCATGGAGCAACAACGGTTTCAATTACCTGGGGTAAGAAGGTATTGCCCCCGTGACTGATCATATCATGGACCCGGCCACGCAGGGTTATCTCCTCCCCCGCAACCGTGCCGTAATCGTCCGTCACCACCGTGGTCACCTGCTGGGGATGGGAGGCCGTTCCCGCGTAGAGGTACGGCGATTGCACCTGTAGCCGGCCGTCTGCCGTAGTCGTGGCGCGAACCTGCGGAAACAGGTGACCAACCTGACCCGCGTGTTCATCTCCTGTCCGTTCCTGGATGGCAATAAAACTCGTTTCGGCCGTCCCGTACGCTTCAAACACGCGACAGTGCGGCGCCCGGCCCTTAATCTGCAGCACCAACTCGTTCGGGGTGGTTCCACCGCAAAGGATCACCCGCTTAATCTTTGCCCACGGGAAATCAGCGATGTGCTGTTGAACATAAGCGGGAACCGCAAAGAGTACCGTCTGTTCCCCGATAGCCGTCAGTTGCCGGGTAAACGGACGCCCAGTCGTCAGGGCAAAAACTAGGGAGTGAAGCCCCAACGTCGTTGTCAGGGGACTGGGACAAAAGATGGTCATCTGCGGGGAGAGCGCAAAACTCGTTGCACACGCCGCAAAACCCGCCGTCCATGACGCCACCGTTCGCCAGAGCACTTTGGGTGCGCTGGTTGTCCCCGACGTTAACGCAAGGAAAACGGGCGGCCGGGAATGAACCGGCGCCGGCATGAAGTGCTGCAGAACGCTCGCCGGACCAACAAACGGCACTTGGTGGTTAGCCAGGGCCGCCTGCCAATCCACCCACACGTTTGCCTCATCATCCGCAGCAATCACTACCACCGAACGGGACGTGCGGAGTTCCCTGCTGCGCACCACCACCCGGTGACGAACCGCCGTTGGTGAAAGCCACTCCCCTGCTGCCGTTGTAACCACCTTGTCGCTGAACACCATCCAATCACTCCCTTTTGCGTCAACCTAATACGCTTATAGGTTAACATAAATATAGGGGACTTCATATCAGAAATGACCATTTTATTATCCCCGCATAACAAGCGGGCTTGCGCATGGCCTTACACTCAACTAGAACTAAAAACGATAATAAAAAAGAGTGCCACTGATATGCACCCCAAATCTTGGACATAGAATCTAAGATTTGGGGTGCATATCAAAAGGCACAGGACTCATGCTTTTCTGTTTTTAATATCCTAATTATTAGGACATTGTTATTTAAATGATTGCTGCTAAACAGCGAACCTTTATTCTTATTTTTTTAATAACATTTATGAAATACTGATCATCCTTCCCTACTGGATCTTCAATATTCCACTCAATTTTTTGGGTACATGGAACGTAGGGACAGTTTACGCCACACCCCATAGTAACTAGTACATCAATTTTATGCGGTAGTTGTGATAGTGACTTGGGATATTGTTCCGGTTCCATATTAATTTGATAAACGTCTTTCATTATTCTAACAGCAGCAGCATTAATTCTTTTTGCTGGGTTTGTTCCGGCAGAATAACATGCATAATGCGGTAAATATTTTTTCGCAAATGCCTCTGCAATTTGACTACGACAGGCATTTTGAACACATACAAAAACAACATTTTTCATATATTATTCTACCCCAGTAAAAAATTAAAGCCAAAACCAATTAAAATAATCCCTAACGTCCCAATTGCAATAAACGTTGCTAGCAGTTTGTTTTTGAGTACTTTTTTTAACATAATTAGTTCGGGTAAGGATAACATTGTGACCGCCATCATGAATGCAATGAGCGTCCCGATTGGAACTCCCTTAGCGAATAATGCAGTAGCAATTGGAATTACACCAAAAACATCGGAATACATCGGTGTCCCAATTAGAACTGCTAAAATTACGGAAAACGGATTATGATTCCCCAAAACTAATTGGATAAGGTGCGTAGGAATCCAATCATGAATTATCGCACCAATTCCAACTCCAATTAAAATGTACGGCCAAACCCGGCCGACAATATCCTTTACTTGGTGCCAACCAGCTGCAACATGGGCATGCCATGATAATTGTTGTTGTACGACCGCTTTTGCATTACTTCCATTGATGTTATGAATATAATCAGCAATTTGGTTTTCCATGTGAAGGTGCTTAATAATTTCACCACCAATTACTGAAAAGATTAGGCCAACAACTATATAACTAAGCGCAACCTTCATTCCCATAAACGATGCAAGCAATACTAACGACGCAATATCAATCATTGGCGAAGCAAATAAAAAGGAAAAGGTAACTCCTAATGGTAGGCCACTTGATGTGAACCCAATAAAGATTGGAATACTAGAGCAACTACAAAACGGTGTTATTCCGCCTAAACATGCGCCTACTAAATTGCCACCAATTCCATCGATTCGACTTAAAATACGCTTTGTTTTTTCTGGAGGAAAATATGATTGGATAATCCCCATAATAAAAACCAAAACTGTCATTAGAATAAAGATCTTAACCGTATCGAATAAGAAGAAATGAAGCGAACTAGCAATTCGATTAAATCGTGAAAAATGAAAACACTGGTACAACAACCAATTAAAAAAACGACTTAACCATAACATGCGAAACACATTGTTAGTAATCCAACTAAACATTAGTCCCCCTTCTTCCTAAATAATCCCATTATCATGCATTAATTTATTAATTTCTGTGGATGATAATAAAGTGCCTTGAGATACCACCTTTCCCTTAATTAACAGTGCTGGCGAGGACATAATACCTAACTGCCCCATTAAAACAGGATCAGTGACATATTTAAACGAGCAAGATGCGGTGGTTCCCGTTTCAACTGCTTGCTGAGCATTGGTAGCTAATTTTTTACATTTGGGGCAACCAGTTCCTAATACTAAAACATCAATTTTCTTAATATCCATAACAATTCCTCCTCGTAATATATGTTTTGTAATCATCTTGCGATGATTGACTTCTTAAAA
>DSTMC04003__coassemble_1034_pt1 | contig 25100 bp, 19 predicted proteins | sample DSTMC04003__metabat2_low_PE_028 | metagenome-assembled genome bin DSTMC04003 | reverse complement strand
AGTGTTGTACTCCTTGAGCAATACCTAGCCAAATAAACAATTCTGCCGGATTGATATGTGGAAACACCCCGTTACTGGTATGGCAAAATTGTGCACACGCAGCGTAATAACTCGGCTTATAAAATTCAGGTAAAAACTTACCCATTGTATGAGCCATTGGATTTCCCAACATAAAACACGCAAGGAAAGGCAATACTAAATATCTCATAAAAGGATTTCTCGATGACATTTGTGCGAATTTATTCATCCGCTTTTCACCAACAAGCGCAATAATTGAATTCATTAACACAAGAAGTAGTAATACTACAGGAACAATTGATCCCATCCATTGGATTAATTGCTTTCCACCTGTTTTAAAAAGCCCCATAAAGCCTGACGCAATATCTACTATTACTTTCATTACATATGTCCCCCTCTATTTATCATTCACTTCTCCAAAACGACCGACATAGCTTCTTATTGTACCTACCCATCGCATAATGGCATTTTTAACCGAAATAAATACGGGTAAAGCAAAGAAATTAACATTTACTTGTGCTTCATTTTCAGGTAAATTACCTGTCCTGAAATTAACAAAATTGCGATATGCATTTAATAAGCACCCTCGAATTAACGGGTTAAATTGCCTTAAACCTTCATATGAGGAGACTAATTCAGGTAGCGATTGTCCTTCTAAGGAATCTATTGACCGAAAGCGTGCAAAGGACGTCACACCCTTTAACAACTCCGCATGTTTTATGTTTGCGCTTTCATCAATGTTCAATAAAATAATGCTTCCAGCTTGTAGCCGTTTAGGATTCTTTCCGATGAGCACTTTACCTTGTCGATTCATTTTACGAAACATATTAATAAAGCGTTTCAATTGCATGAATCCCAATATAGCTTGAATAAAGAATGCTCCTGCTAAAAATATTCCTAACCAAATAACACTCATTTATATCCCCTCTACTATCTGGACAAACGATTTACTCGGATCGTAGTTTAATAGGTTATTATATAGAACTTTATTATGAGCGACAGAAGTAATTAAATCATATATTCGTGAAACAGTGCTGACCAGCTCATCATTAAGCTGTTCTGGCATCCCAATAACAAAAATTAAACGCACAGGCATCTCCTTATATTTAAAGGGGTGCTTAACTATTCCTATCCCTAAAACTACCTTACTCGTTTGAAAGGCGTCAACGGCGTGTGGAACTGCAATTCCGTTGGGAAACAAATTATCAACCGCTGAACCCCTACTTATCCAATTTTTCCTGAAATCGTTAGATAGCTGCCCTTCTGCTATTAGTTCCTGAATAGTTTCATCCACAGCGCTATAATATTCGTCAGCATTGATTTTCATAACACTTATATGACACAAATGAATATTATCCATATACTCAACCATCGAAGTATCGATAACGGACGCCAACACATTCCCCCTAAACACCATATTGATATCAACAAGAACTCCATTAACACATTTAAATGGGCGTTCAGAAAATACCAACAAATACTTTTTTTTACTATTTTGAAAATCGTGTGGCGTAAGATATTCATCTACATCAATGTCACCGAGTACCTTCTTTACTTTTTCACATATAAATTCGCGTAATGCGGTCCGAATCTTTCCAACGTATGCTATTCGCACCCCCTGTAACCCATTTCTTTTTTCCTCCAGCAACATTTGAAAGTAGACCACTAAATACGCCAATTCATTTATAGAGACTTCCATTCCACAAAGTTCCTTAACTCCTAGTGCAACTTTCCTACTCAATTCATAAGCCACAGGATATTTACGAATAACGTTGTGAGGTAAAATTTGATCGATATCAATATGTGCACGTACTCTGCCAATAAGGAATAATAAATGCCATTTCATTCGGTTATATACGTTTTCAAAAGTTAAATTACAACCATTTAGTTTGGATTTCACCCATTTATTCATCCGTAAAAAATTAGCATTTATTTCCTTCTGTACTAACGTCGAATCTAACAATTGATTCGATTCAATCATTAGCGGCATAAGCAAAAAATCTTGTTCAGCATCAGTAAGATTCGGCAAAAAATTATTTACATCATCGATAATCTTTTGCGCTTTTTGTGTATTCCATATTGGCCGCCAGCCGTTACTTCTTTCATCCAAGTTAAAACCAAAACTACGTGCTTTTACCAAAGTCTTTAAATTAAGCTTTATCCAACGCTTAATATTTGCCGATAACCCCAGAAGATTAAGAACAGCCCCGAAACTTTCAGGAATTACATCATCGATATCTATTACGTTAATAGCATAATCTCGTAATGCAAAAAGTATATTTAATTGGTTAGCTGCTGTAAGTTTAATCCCCCGTCCCGGCTTAACGTCGCACTGTACATTTAACGGAGCCAACCTTTCCTTTAGACGCGTAATATCTCTACGAACTGTTTTTACACTAATGCTAACAGCATTTGCCAATTCATTATATGAACACCACGAATGTTTAGACATCAAATACTCTAAAATAAACGCTTGTCGTTGATACGGATCATTAAGATCCAACTCCCTTTTTAAGCCCTTCGTTTCAATAGCCCAGAATTGAGCATAATCCAATATTACTAGGCTATACTTCTCAGACTTTCGTTTGATAACCGCAACGTCTCGTAAAGTGTCGTTTAATTCATTGATACGTTTCTCGCACGTTCTCGAGGAACACTCTTCATACCACGCAATCTCTTCAATAGGCATGGCCCCATTTTCAACAAATAATTTTAACAATCTAAAGAGGTCGCTTCTCAATTTAATCACGCCCTAGCGATCTATCCACGTGACTTTCCGCCTGCGATATTAATGGTTACGCCAGTAATATAACTTGAGCGCTCTGATAGGAGGTAAGATACTAAATCAGCAACTTCCACTAATTTACCGCTCCTTCCCATTGGAATTGTCGAAGTATTATTATAACCAGCCCTTAACTCATCAACTGTTTTATTACGTGTATATGCTAATGCTTTTTCATAACTTAAAGTTCGCAGCCCCGTAGCTTCCATAATCCCCGGAGCCACACCAACAACACGAATATCTAAATTCCCTAATTCCTTAGCCCACGAACGCGTAAATCCGTTAATCGCACCTTTAGTTGCTGAATAGACACTCTGACCTTGAGAGCCTTCCAACCCTGCCTCTGATGACATATTCACTACAACGCCGGCTGTCTTCTTACCAACCATCTCTTTTACAACCGCCTGGCTTACCAAGTAAACACTTTTAACATTGACGCTAAACATCTTATCGAAGTCATCTTCGTGAATAACGTATTCACTGTCAGGAGCTTTAGCATCTGCCAATAACCGCGGAAGATTAATACCCGCATTATTCACCAGGCCATCAATTTTCCCAAATTCATCAATAGTCTTATCCACCAAGGCTTGTACATCGTCACGCTTAGTTACATCTGTTTTCACAAAACGCAATCGTTCATCTTCAAACGCCGGTGCATTTAAATCAGCATCAATAACATACGCCTCTTGATCTAAAAGTTCGCGAACAACTGCTTCTCCAATTCCACACGAACCACCAGTAACAATGTATACGCGATTGCGAATATCCATCCAATCTTTCATTTGATACATCCCCCTTTTCTACGTGTTTATTATGCTATGTATCCGCTTCCTTTCGCAATTACCTTTTTTTCATCCTGTTTTGAAAAAAAGGGCATAATAAAATAAAACGGGTTTAAGGAGAAGTTCGCAACCTTTCAAATTCATGCTTTGCAATTACTTCTTCCCCATACCCGCTTTTTTGCTTTGGTATATCCTTATTTAGAAATCATATTTCTCGATCCTCTGTTCTTCCAAAACAAAGTCCTTAAAGTAAGGTAGCTTAAACGCTACGTAGGCGTATGCCTCATCCTTAATAATCTGTTGCTTTATCAGCCGTTTCCGGTACGTTGACCAGTAATTAGACGGCTTCCCAGTTTGCCGTGCAATCGCCGCCATTTTAACCTGTCCGTCTTCACTTTCACTCATGGCCATTGCGCGCAAAAATTCCTTGTCACCCGCAGTTAGTTGCTGATAAACCAGTGCGTATGCTTTTCTTGCCAACGTATCCTGATATTCATTAACCACCTGGTTGACTACATCAGCACTAATCTCATCCCCTGGTGCCGTACTTTTCCAAACTAGGTATCCTAATAACTGAAAAGCATAGGCATATCCGCGCGTCATCAGTGTTAACCGGGTAGCTATTTCATCAGAAATGCGCCGTCCACCCTGCGCGAAATTTGTCCGAAATGCCTGCTCAATTGATTTCCCGTGTAAAAACGGCAGTTCCAACTGATTACTCCGGAGCAAAAACGTCAGCACTTTGTTATGCTGCAACTCAGAAATATTTTCCGGTAGACCGGTCATCACCAGCGCAACCCCAAAGCGTTGCCGGATAAGTTGCTGGTAGATCATTGCTAAGTCCCGAATTTGTGGGGTTGACGAGACTTCATCAATCGCAATCAACACCTTTTTATGGCGCGCCTTCAGCTGCTTAAATATTTCCATCAATAGCCCAATTTGCGTGGCATTTCCGGCGACTAGTTTAAAATCAAAATGCCTTGTCTTAATCTTGTCAACCTTGCTGAAAAAGCTCTTTAATTTTAACTCCGGCTGCATCTGCAAGTTTTCGATTAGGTTATCAATAATCAACTGATTGTTTAACAGGTCCACGACAACCCAATCATCGTGCTGCTCAATCTGATCAATAATCCCGGTTAAAACGGACGTCTTGCCCGATCCCCGAACACCACAAATCATCGTTGTTTGGTATGGGGTGTCGATTTCAGTACCAGCATTGGTTAGTTCATCGACGTAATCCGAAATTATGCGTTCCCGGTCCAAAAACAACTGCGGAACCTTCCCAAAATTAGGGTTAAATGGCGACCGCTCTTTCATCTCGCTCACCTCCATCTATCACCTATTATAATTTGTTTTTGCATTTTTTGCCATTTTGCATTTTTTGCATTTCATTTTGTTTTTGCATTTTTTGCATAATTTGAATCGCATTTGAGTTGTAACACAAAAACGGCCGCTAACCCCCTAGCGACCGTTTCTCTTATCTTCTTATCAAGCAATCCTACTTCTGGTCATCGTAGCCATTCGGATGCGTTGAGTGCCATGCCCATGCCGTTTCAATGATCTTGTGGACATCGTCATATTCTGGTTTCCAGCCAAGAATCTTACGGGCCTTGTCCGAAGCAGCAACCAGTGAATCTGGGTCACCGCCCCGCCGACCGGCAATTTCAGCTGGGATTTCCTTCCCCGTTACCTCACGGGCCGCCTTCAGCATCTCTAAGTTTGAGAAACCGGTAGCTGAGCCCAGGTTAAAGGCGTCGGAGTCGTGGCCTTCCCGCAGGTACTTAACGGCCAGCATGTGCGCTGCGGCCAAGTCAAACGGGTGAACGTAGTCCCGGATGTTCGTGCCATCCGGCGTGTCGTAATCGTCTCCGTAAACCTGCAGCTTGTCGCGCTTTCCTTCAGCCACCTGCAGAATGATTGGCATCAGGTGGGTCTCAGGGTTGTGGTCTTCCCCGATTGACCCATCCGGCTTAGCCCCGGCCACGTTGAAGTACCGCAAAGCAACGTACTTAATGCCGTATGCTTCGTCGGCCCACTTCATGATCTTTTCCATGATCAGCTTACTTTCACCGTACGGGTTAATCGGGTTTTGCGGATCCGTTTCCTTAATTGGCATGTGGTCCGGAATTCCGTAGGTTGCGGCGGATGATGAGAAGACGAGCCGCTTAACGCCGACTTCCTTCATCACTTCGAGCAACTTAATCAAGCCAGTAACGTTGTTGTCGAAGTACTTTAACGGCTTACCCATTGATTCACCAACCAGTGAGTAAGCGGCAAAGTGGATAACAGCATCCACGTCCGGGTTTTCCTTGAAGACGCGCCGCATAAAGTCCTTATCGGCCACGTCGCCTTCGTAAAACTTAGCCCTCGGGTTAACGGCAGCCCGGTGACCCGTTACCAGGTTATCAACCACTACCGGCTCCTCGCCGTAATCCAGTAACCAATCAACCATGTGAGAACCGATGTAGCCGGCTCCCCCTAATACCATAATCGCCATGACGACTCCTCCTTTATTAAGTAAACGTCAGGTAAACATTAACTAAATATTCCACCGATAGTATACCACAAATCACTACCGGTGGAACAAATAACCACTTATTTACTTTTCAGTCGTGTTCTTAACTTCGCGCAGGTGAATGGTGGTATCCCGCCGCTGCTTCAAGAAGAGCGGTACCTTTTCAACCCGGACATCACTAAACTCCAGGCCAAACCACTGCACCGGGTTGGTGAGGTGGTTTTGCAGGAAAATCCGCGCCGAAATCAAGAACCGTTTCCAATTTGGAATCATAACATTTGCCGGTAACAGCTCCCGAATCAGGATAAAGCAGAAGTCCCCGACCCGCCGGCCTGGTGTGGTCGTGTACGTCTGCGGCTGTTCGTCAATCATGCCCTTATCCATCAGATCATGAATAACCTTCCGGATGTAGAGGTTCACCCGTGGTCGCATCTTAAACCCAACGTATAGTTGCAGGTTAACCACGTTCCGCGTTCCCATCATGTCGACGGTGTAGTAGTTAGTAAACGGTTTATCCGTTTGATTAACCGTCACAAACCAGTACACCCGGGCCCGCTTCGGGTGCTTATCCAGAATCGAGTAGAGTGTTTCCCGGTCAATTGAATAGTCGTCCTTCACCCGCGAAATCATCACGAGATTATCCGTGTACCGCTGAACCGAATTGTCGTTTGCCAGCTTAACCAGCTGACCAAGGTAATCTTTGAGTGAAACCTTCTGCGACACGTTCCGGATCGGTTTGCGGACCTGGTTGCCATAGTACCAGATGACCATGACGAAGATAATCATCCCCATGATGAACAGGGTGACATACCCACCATAAATGAACTTACTCATACTTGCGATGAAGAACATCGTTTCAATCACAACGTAGAGGCCACAAAAGAGAACCGCCCCGCCCTTTTTAATCGTACCTTCGAGGTAGTTAAACAGCAGCACAGTCGTCATCAGCATCGTGACCGTAATGGCCAATCCGTATGCCGCCTCCATGTGCTCCGACGTCCGGAAGAACAGCAGAACCGAGCAGGTGATGATACACAGCAGCCAGTTGATGTCCTTAATGTAGATTTGCCCCCGGGACATGCTTGGGTGTTCAACAAACATCCGTGGCAGCAGCTTGAGCCCTTCCGCCTCTTCTACGAGGGTGAACGACCCGGTGATTAATGCCTGGGAAGCAATGATGGCGGCCAGCGTCGCAATGATGACCCCAAACATGTAAAACTTTCCCGGCAGCATCGTGTAAAACGGATTAATTGCCCCGGACATGTGGTGGAATTCACTCATGTGCCGGATCAGGTAAGCTCCCTGGCCAAAGTAGTTTAGGATTAACGCCAGGAAAACAAACGGCCAGGTGATGTAGATGTTCCGCCGACCAACGTGACCCATGTCAGAGTACAGGGCCTCCGCCCCGGTCGTTGCCAGGAAGATACTCCCCAGAATGAAGAGCCCGTCCTTATTCACCGGCGAAAACAGCACCCGCAGTCCATAGACTGGTGAAAGTGCCTTGAGAATCCCCAGGTTACCGTGCATGTTGTAGATGCCAAAGACCGCCAAGAAGCCGAACCAGACCAGCATAATTGGGCCGAACGCCCGGCCAATGAAGCTCGTTCCAAAGCGCTGGATCAAAAACAGGACCAACAGAATTGTGAGTGTGATGATTACCACGTCGTTCTGGTCGTGCACAGGAACCGTGTGGTGGAACGCCACGCCCTTTAACCCCTCAATCGCACTGGTAACCGTCACGGCTGGAGTCAGCGTCCCGTCAGCTAGGAGGGCCGCTCCCCCAATCAACGCCGGAAGAATCAACCATTTCGCCTTATTTTTGACAAGGGCGTACAGGGCAAAGATCCCCCCTTCACCGTTGTTATCAGCCCGGAGAGCAACCAGCACGTACTTGATTGTCGTAATCAGCATTAACGTCCAGAAAATTAGTGATAAGCATCCGATTACGTAATCAGGGGTCAGGTACTTCATGCCCCCCGCGTTTCCGATTAACGCATTCATTACGTACAGCGGAGATGTTCCGATATCGCCGTATACAACCCCGATGGTGATTAGTGCCCCCACCAGGATTCCCTTGCGGTGTTTCGTCATTTTTGCCACCTCATTGATTTTTCTACCTAATACGGTTCATCATACACTTTATTCTCCCGCACGACCATTAATTTCGTATTACAAAACGGCAAATTTCCCGGGAAATAACAAAAAGGATGAGACGAACGCCCCACCCTCAAGTTAACGGATAAAACTATGCCAATGAATCCCACGGTTTAAGGTCAACCCGCTGCTGGTCAAGCAGCTTGCGTTGTTCTTCCGTCAGGTACTTCTTGTTAATAATGACCTCGTACATGTACTTGTCAAACCACTCATCGGTCATAATGAAGTAGCCATCCTTGCCGACCTTTTCGCCCCAACTGTTTTCAACCTTCCACTTTATTGGCTGGCCGTCCACCAGGTCAACTCCAGTGAACGTCATGGCGTGGGAACACGTTCCTTCACCGGAAGCGAGCCGGTCCGCCTTACTCATTTCCAGATCAACCCCAAATAACTCGTCTTCCTTGAAGTAGTCCGGATCCAGGATTCCCTTTTGCCGGTCAATCTTGTTAAGCACGTCGCACCCCAACCAGGCCGTCTCGCCCGCTTGCAGCTGCTTAATCGTGGCGTCCTTTAACGCCTGCGTATCAACCGTTAGGAACTCAATCTTCTTGCCGTTAAAGATGTAGTCCTGACTCGGCAAACCAAACAGTTTCCTCTGCTCGTGGTCCGGGGCATCCGTCAGGCATACGTAGTCATCAAAGTTCCAGTCCACGTACTTCTGGTAGAACGACTGCGGCGTTAAGTTGCGGTCGATGTGGTAGTTGTGCTCATCGTCCCGGTATTCAAAGTCAAACTTTACCGGCGGCTGACCGAAGACGTCAACGAGAATCCGGTAGATCTCGTTCAGGAAGTGCATCTTCGTTTCACGTAACTTTGCTGCGTCAGCCCCGTCAGCTGCAAGGTTCCGCAGCGTCATGGCATCCTTCCGGAGTTTTAGGTTCAACGTCGGGTTAAGCTCAGCCGTCTTATCACTCGTCAGGGTTTCTGGCATCACGTACTGTGGTACTAAACCGTACTTTTCAATTAATGCCGGTCCGTTTGCCCACTGGCCGCCATCACCGTTGCCCCACTTTAACAGGAACTGCACTTCCCGGCTGTCAAGCGGCAAGTCAGCAGTTGCGAGAACGTCCTCGTAAAACTTGTTACTCTTTTCCAGCCGGTCATAGAACGACAGGTAGTTCTGTGAGAACTGGAAGTCCTTCATCTTGTACTTCTCGGCAAACTTGTGCCGAAGTGTGTTTAACGTTGCGAATAACCAACAGCGCCCGCTCTTCTTCTGGTTGGCAACCTTCCCCGTTTCTACTTCAACGGAAAACGTGGGGTCCAGGTGCCGCTTGGCCGCGTAGTTTTCACTTGTGCTAATCACACCGTTCTTTTGCACCGCCCGCGCAACAACAGCCGCATCTGGCCGCTGATCAAAATCCTGTTGGAACCGGTGAAGGTCCTCTGGTGTAATATCCTTTGTCATCTGATCCGCCTCTTCCTTTGTTTGATTAAGTGTATTTTAATTCTTTTCTCATTAAAAGACAATACTCCCCGCAAAAGAACCCTTTAATTCACTCGAACCACATTAATGCGCTGATCCGCGGAATATCCGAAGACACCAACGCATCAACGAGCGCGTCATCATTAGGATCATAATCAATAATTTGCCGCTTATTCTTGGCGAGTTTTTGAATCAGTAGCTTAGTGGCCCGACCATTTCCTTCGCGAAACGGGTGCAGAAAGTTCGCGCTATCCAGTAGCTGGGCGTACTGCTCAATCGTCGGCACTGACGTCTGATTAATTGCGGTAATTTGCTGGTTGACCATGGCAATTCCCCGGGAAATAAACTCAACTGGTAAAAACGTCGTCGTCCCCTTCGTAAGGTCATAATTAATTATGCCAATTTAGGCGAAAATCGTTTTTTTATCGCCAATTCGACCATTTTCTTCTTTGTTTTTGACAAAAATAGCCGAAATCAGCATAATTAACACAAAAATAGCCAAAGAGAGGGTTAATAATGCACGAATATCACGATTTGCTAACTTACAGCCGGATGAATCCCGGAAAAAATCCCCAAGACGAGTATCACCGGCGCTTTACAAGTCCCGGGGCATACCGAACAGGAATGATGATTCACCCCACTAACAAGGACGGCCTCCCGACGACTGATGAATACGAATTATTTTTTGTTCCAGAGCATTATTTACTTCAATTAATGGAACAGGTACGCCACTTAAGCAGCCAAATCACCGCCCTTGTTCGGCGGTTGCCCAAAATTGCGGCAAAAACGTTTGTCCTGGCAATGTTAATGGATGAAATTAAGGCGACCAACGCCATCGAAGGGGTTCACTCTACCCGCGCTGAAATCCAAAACGCATGGAACCACCGCAACGATTCCGACCAGCCAAATCCAGTCCGGCTAGTCGGGTTCGTTAAGATGTACAATGAACTACTTCAAACCAGAATTCCCATGATTACCAAACTAACGGACATTCGCACTGCCTATGACCGACTGCTCCAGGGTGAAATCGCTCCGGATAGCCTACCTCAGGGACAACTATTCCGGTCGCAGACCGTCCGCATTGGAAACGCCCAGACAACTAAGCACATTCCACCTACAAGTGAAAAACGGATTATTAACTGTTTGGAAAACTGGCTCCAGTTCGAACAACAAGAGAACGTTCCCGCACTTTTTCAGGCGGCGGCAGCCCACTTCTATTTTGAATACGTCCATCCGTTTGCGGACGGAAACGGGCGATTGGGGCGTCACCTCTTTTGCCGTCAAATCGCTCGTGAGTACGATCCGTTTACGGCGATTAGTTTTTCACACGAAATTAGCCTTGACGATCGGCAGTACTACCGCGCCTTTGATAAGGTGGAACACCGCCGGAATTACGGTGAGCTGACCTTCTTCATTCAAACTACCCTTCGTTATTTGGCTCACGGCCAACAGCGAACGGTCGCGAGGTTAATGGCAGTCCAGGAGCAACTTACCCACGCTAAGCAGGTAATCCACCACCAGCAACTATCGTCGTTAGCCCAGGAATTACTGTTTGCGTACGTCCAGGTCTACTTCTTTACCAGCCTCACTGATTGGGGGATTGATGACCGTGAGATCATTGCCACAAAGGAATTCGGAAAGTCTAAGGAAGACCGCAAACGGGTGATTAGAGAACTCACGCAGAACGGGTGGACAACCGTGATTAAAAAACGGCCCAAAAAGCGGTGCCTCTCACGGCAAGGAAAGAAACAACTCAATCTCCAAGCAATCTTTCAGTAATTGAAGAATACACCACAAAAAACCGCTGGCATCCCTGCCAGCGGTTTCGTCGAAATGATTATTAGTTATGGAACTCTCTTACTTGTGGGCCTGCTCGTACGTTTCCTCAAACAGGTCGTAGCTGAAGTCGGCCGTCGTTGGCACAACCTTGTCCGCCTTAGCAAGCTCGTGAGCATCGCCAACAGCCACGGCCACCATGCCGGCGTCCTTGATGGACTGCACCCCAGCAACGGCGTCCTCGACCCCGACACACTCACTCGGGTCAAGGTTAATGGCAGCTGCCCCCGCCAAGAAAATGTCCGGGGCTGGTTTGCCGTGCGCAACCTTAGCCGGGTCAGCAATCGCGTCAAACGCGTCCATCAACCCCAGTTTCTCCAGGATTGCCGGGGCGTTCTTAGAAGCTGACGCGAGGGCCATCAGCACATGGTGCTCCTTCAGCTGAGCGATTAAGTCGTTGATTCCCGGGAGGATGTCATCCCGCGTCAACTTCTCAATCGCCTTCAGGTAGTAGCCGTTCTTTTCGGCGGCCATCGCCTGCACCTGTTCGTCCGTGTAGTCGTCCTTCACCCCACCGAATTCCAGAATCCGGTTCAGGGAATCAATCCGACTAACCCCCTTCAGTTCCGTTTCAAATGAAGCCGGAAGCTCCAGGTTCAACTTTTCCTTTGCCAGCTGGCTCCACGCTGCAAAGTGGAACTTTGCTGTATCCGTAATGACCCCGTCCAGGTCAAACACGCATCCCTTCATCATTGCTGTCATTCCCTTCGTCTCTACCTACTTGCTTAACTTAACGTCCTTACCGTCAACCTTAATTGTCAAGTCGTCACCGGACAGTAGCTCAATCTTCGTTCCCGTCTTATCAACGGCAACGTTTAACAGCCGGCCCCGGAAGTTCAACCGGAAGTGGTACCCGTTCCATGCTTCCGGAACAAACGGCTTGAACTGCAGCTGGCCGTCAACAACCCGCATACCAGCGAATCCTTGCACGATGGCCAGCCAACCACCAGACATGGCCGTGATGTGCAACCCGTCAACCGTATCGTTGTTGTAGTTGTCCAGGTCCAGCCGGGCCGTCCGTTCGTACAACTCAACGGACTTCTCCTGGTACCGCAAATCAGCCGCCATGATTGCGTAGATTGATGCGGACAGGCTGGATTCGTGGACCGTCAGCGGTTCGTAGAAGTCAAAGTTCCGCTTCTTTTGTTCTTCAGTAAACTCGTCCATAAAGTACCACATTGCCTGAAGAACATCAGCCTGCTTGATGTACGGTGACCGTAAGATGTGGTCCCATGACCAGTGCTGGTTGATTGGTAATTCATCAGCTGGAATCTCGTTAATTGGGTTGTTGTGGTCGTCCAACGTAATTTCCTTGTCAAGGAAACCATCGTGCTGAACAAAGATGCCGAGTTCCTTGTCCTCTGGCAGGTACATCTTGTCGACGATATCCTGCCACTTAGCCTTTTCGTCCGCTGAAACGTTCAGCTTAGCGGCCTGAGCGGCAGAAACCTTGTCAAGGATCTCCAGCGTGTACTTTAATTCCCACTGGGCCATGAAGTTGGTGTACCAGTTGTTGTCGACGTTGTTTTCGTATTCGTCGGCCCCGGTAACCCCGTGAATCATGTACTGGCCATTCCGCTTGGAGAAGTGGACCCGGTCAGCCCAGAAACGGGCAATTTCAACAAGGACCTTGCTTCCTTCGTTCAGGACGTAGCTCTCGTCACCGGTCATCTTCGTGTAGTTGTAGATGGCGTAGGCAATGTCGCTGTTCCGGTGGATTTCTTCAAACGTGATTTCCCACTCGTTGTGGCACTCGATCCCGTTAAACGTCACCATCGGGTAAAGCGCACCCTTTAAGCCCTGTTCCTGGGCGTTGTGGTATGCCCCGTCAAGCTGGTTGTACCGGTACATTAACAGGTTCCGCGGTACTTCCTTCTTGGATGTTCCCAGGTAAACTGGGAGACAGAAGGCTTCGGTGTCCCAGTAGGTAGCGCCACCGTATTTCTCGCCGGTGAAGCCCTTTGGTCCGATGTTTAACCGCGCATCGTTCCCGTAGTAGGTTGAGAACAGCTGGAAGAGGTTAAACCGAATCCCCTGCTGGGCCGCATCGTCGCCGTCAATCGTAATATCGGACTTCTCCCACCGAGCAGCCCACTCATCCTCCTGCGCCTTTACCAGGTCAGCATATGAGCTTTCCTGTGCCTTACTTAACAGCTTGTCAGCGGCAGCATCGAGGGCTTCGCGCGTGTCGTAGTCCCGGGACGTTACCACAACAACCCGCTTTTCAAACGTTGCCGGACTGTTCGGCGTTAACGTGCCGCTAAAGCGGTTGGCCACGTGCTTGTCCGTTTCTTCGGCCTGGGCAGGCTGAAGGTCCGTCACGTGCGTCATTGCCATTTCAGTAGTGAACTGCGGCGTACCGAAGTTATTTGGCGCCGTTTCCCCAACCAGCTTACCGTGGTCAGAGGCAACCTGCTTGTCTAACACCGTCCAGAACTGCTCGCCGTAGTTGGAATCTTCGTTGTAAACGTCGGCGTTGATAAAGGACGTTACCTCAACCTGAACGTCATCGTTACTGAGGTTGGTGAACGTCAGCTTGTTAGCGTACAGTTCCTTGAAGGCGACGCTGACAAACCGTTCGGACTCAACCTTGATCCGGTGACCGTTCTTTTCAACGACAAATGACCGGTCAAGCACCCCACGCTTCATGTCAAGGCACAGTTCAAAGTCGCTAAACTTATCCTTGGCAAGGTCAATGGACTCGCCGTCAATCTTGATGTCGACACTGACAAAGTCGATGGCGTTCGGCACCTTTCCGAAGTACTTCGGGTAACCGTTCTTCCACCAACCAACCCGCGTCTTGTCCGGGTACCATACCCCACCAAGGTAGATTCCCTGGTGCGTATCGCCGGAGTACTGTTCTTCAAACATGCCCCGCATTCCCATGTACTCGTTCCCGATACTGGTCATGCTTTCCTGGAGCCGCTTGTCTTCTGGATTAAATTCGTGGGTAACAACCTTCCACGGATCAATTTCAAAAATTCGTTTCATGTGATTCGTCCCTCCTGTAAGTTTAGAGTAACCGATTTCATCAACGCTTTATATTATATATGCAATCGGTTGCATTGGCAAGATGATAATTTTATTCCGCATCAACTATTTGGAATGCCATCCGCATCGTTTTGTGTTCACCAGCCCGCAGCCGAATTTCACCAAACTCTGGATGATGAAGTGCATCCGGAAGGGTCTGGGGTTCCGTTGCCAGCGAATTATAAACCCCCGCTGCGTCGTGATCCCCGTTCTTCGGATCAGCGGTAAAGACAATCAGCCCGTTCCGGTCACTGAAAACCCGCACTTTTAAGTTCCGCTGATGTTCCGTTATCTCGGCAACCGGCGTAGTCATGCTCGGCTCGACGTTAAACCCATCATCATATCCTTGCTGTTCCTGCTCCTGCCGAAGGTTTTGCACTGCCTCACTAAGCGAACGCGTCGTAGTAAAGTCAAATGCGCCACTAACTGGTTCTAATTCACCGGTTGGTAACTTGGCACCATCCACCACCATATGACGCAGGGCATTCAACCGAAGCTCGGTATCCTGAAGATTTTCCGGCAATTGCCAGTAGATATGAAGGGTCGGATCATAGACCGTTTCATCCTGGGCCGTTACGTCATACGTTAAGGTTAACCGGTCATCATCAGTCAATAGATAATTAATGCTGACAACGGCGTTCCCCGGGAATCCATCCGTAGTTGCCTTCATCCGTAGCGTTAACGTCACTTCATTGTCCGCTGTCTGGTACCCTTCAAAAAGCTGGGTACTCGTCCCGTGGTCACCGCCATGTAATGTATTAGGGCCTTCATTAGTTGGAACGTTGACCGTCTGGCCATTAAGCATAAACTGCCCGTCCTTAATCCGACCGGCAACCCGCCCAATTTGCTTGCAAATCTGGTACGGGTTTTTAACGTAGTCCTCAACGGAATCAAAGTTAACTACCATGTTCTCACGGTAACCGTTACGAACCACTGAAAACTCCTGTACAATTCCACCCAAGGTTAGGACCGCGACCCGCGTTTCCTTCGCGTTCGTCAGCACAAACCGTTCAACCGCTTTACCATTATATGTGCCCCACTTCATCATTAAATTCCTCCTTAGTATCGAAAAAGGGAATTTCCGAAAATAATCCGGTAATTCCCTCTCTCACCATTAAATTAACAACCTTATCCTGTTTATTCTTCAGGAGCGGCCTCCGCACTAGTTTCCTTAATCGTGTAAACCGCAACTGCCCCAAGCAGCATAACTACCCCAGACAGTAAGAACATCGTTGCCTGGTTGTGACCCAGCATCGGGAACAGGATGAAACTAGCCAGCGAAGCAATAATCTGCGGCAAGCAAATTGAACCGTTGAACAGCCCCAGGTACGTCCCCATGTGCTTTCCTGACAATGCGTTCGTCACGATGGTCAACGGGTACGTGTTCATGGCAGCCCATGCAACCCCGGCTAACGTGTATGAAACGATTAGAAGCATCTTTGAATGGATAAAGAAGACTGATGCAAATCCAATTGCTCCAAGTACTAAACTGCCCGCGTAACCAATCCGGTGCCACGTGTTTGGTAACTTAGCCAGAACATATGACCAAACAACAGCGGCAATTGACTGAACAGCAGCTAAAATCCCGTACCAGTTACCAGCAGCCTGGAACCCTTGTGATGAAACAACGGTCGTGTGCCAAACGTTCAGCGCGATAGCCCCGTTGGAGTAAGTCCACAGGTACTGGAATGCAAACCAGCAGAAGAACTGAACAAGTGTAACCGTCCAGAATGCCTTTGGGGCCTTCTTCAGAAGGGTGAACATCCCGACCTTGTCCTTGTTGTCTTCCTCACTGATCTGGTGGTACTGGGCGTATGTCTTCGGGTCGTATTCGTGTACCCGCATTACCGTAAAGAGACTCGTAATAATTAAGATTGCAGCCCCAATGTAGAATGAAAGTTTAACAGACATTGGAACAACACCCTTAGCTGCGGTGTTGTGCACCCCTAACCACGTTAATACGAACGGGAAGATGGCGGCTAACACAGCCCCCGTGTTTGACAAGAAACTCTGGATCCCGTAGGCGTAACTCTTCTGCTTATCGTTAACCATGTCCCCAATCATCATCTTAAATGGTTGCATCGCAACGTTTGATGATAAGTCCATGAATGCCACGGTAACAGCAGCAAAAATCATTGCGACCATTGAAGCGTATCCTAGGCCAAGACTCCCAGAGTTTGGAAGCAAGCACATAACAACAACGGCAACAATTGCCCCTAATAACAGGTATGGTAACCGCCGGCCACCAAGCTTGGGTGCCCAGGTCCGGTCAGAGAAGTACCCAACCAACGGCTGAACGATTAACCCAGCCAGCGGTGGGAGAATAAAGAACCAACCTAAGTTATTTGGGTTCGCCCCGATGGTCTGGAAAATCCGGCTCATCTGCGAACTTTGTAACGTGAAGGCCATTTGGACTCCAAGAAACCCGAAGTTAATCATCCAAATTGTACTTGGATTAAGGTTCGGGAGTCCTGCCTTCTTCTGTCCATTATTCATGAAAGCATCCTCCTTTAAAATCAAAAACCAATATAATTGCAAAACGCTTACACACATAGTATAAGCGCTTTCTGAAATTTACGCAACCGGTTGCACACACTTTTTACGCATTATTCTCCCTTTTTCTAACAAGTCCTGCTTATATAAATTACAACCGGTTGCGCAAACCACATAAAAAACGGGCCACTCAGCATTCCGCCAAATGGCCCGTTCTTCTTTGAATTAACCTATCCGCGCGATGAATTCCGTTCCACGATCTTATGCGGAACCACCACCATCGAGCTGTTTAAACCTAACTTCTGTTTTTCCTTTTCCGGACTGTCCATAACCAGAACGGCCGCTTCGTTGCCGAGGAACCGCGGAAAAATCTCAACGGAGGTCATCGTCGGGTTGGCCGTTTCCGCAAAGACGGAGTTGTTAAACCCAATCATCCCGTATTCCCGGGTATCCCGCCGCAACGACTTCAGCATGTTTTGGACGTGCAATCCCGTAATATCATCACACACCACAAACGCGTCGACCTGCGGGTTCCGGTTGAGAAAATGCGCAAACGTTGTCTGGTCGTGGGAACGGTCCGCCCCGTTTGAGAGCCGAACCGCAACCGGCTCGCACCCTGCTGCCCGCATCGCCCGCTGGTAGCCAAGATAGCGGTCGTTTTGCACAAACTCCTGTAAGTTAGTTGAAACGTAGGCGAGGTGCCGGTACCCCTTCCGCATTAGAAACGCCGTTGCATCACTTCCAGCCGTAATGTTGTCGTTATTGACGTACATCACGTGGTCGTGACCCTGTGGCGGCGTTCCAATCACGACGTACCGCACGCCCGGTTGCGCACTCACGTAGTCCCGCACCGGGTCATCCGCCTTGGAGTACGCAAAGATAAACTTTGTGATGCTCCCCTGCTTAATCATGATTTCAATGTTATGAATCAACTCATCGACAGTTGGTGCTGTTGCCACGGACACTAAGTACGACCGGGCGCTGCAAAACGCCTCGATCCCCTGAATCACCTGCACGAAGAACGGGTCGTTCCCAACCGAGATTTCACGGGGCGGGAAAATCACCCCGACAATATTTGCCTCACGGTTTGCCAGGTTCTGAGCCGCAAAGTTGGGCGAGTAGTCCAGTTCCTTCATCGCCGCCCAAATTTTCTCCTTCGTTGCCGCACTGATTAAACTACTGTTATGCAAGGCCCGGGAGGCAGTCGATGGCGACACTCCCGCTAACCGCGCAACATCCTTAATGGTTGCCATTTGCTGTCCCCCCAACTAAACGTCTTGTCCTATTCTAGCATACTAGCAGGTTACTTCCGCTTCCCTGAAAAACGGCGGTGCCGGCGGTAGGCCCATCCCGCAAGATAACTCCATGCCAGAAGTGAAATCAGTAATCCCACGTTAAGCAATGGCGGCCAGAACGATAGTACGAGGTGGTGTTTCCCCGGCGCAACCCTTAAGGCGACAAACGTACCGAGTGCCTCGTAAACCGGGACCCGTTTTCCATCGACATAGGCCCGCCAGCCCTTGTTGTACGGAATAGTGGTCATGATGACTGATTTATGGGCAGTCGTCGTGATTGTCCCCCGCAGGTGGAGGCCCTTCACCGTCGCATCCTGAAGACCGTTTTGCTGAAGTCCCTGAAGCCGCCGTTCCGCCCTTTTCACGTTAAGTCGGTAAACCTGCACGGAGTCTAGCGGAACGTTTTGATTCCCCTGCGGTTGAATCGAAACAACCACCTTGTGGCCTTTCTGGTTGGCCCCCACGCACTGTAGGAGTGGTTCCGTTAAGTTCCCCACCGCCGGGATTTGAACGCCATTAATTAAGACGGTCGCCGTTCCTAATAAGTTACTCCCCAGTTGAACATAGTACGGATCATTCGTCTTCAAGTGGAGCGTAATGTTGTACGCTGCCCCGCCATTGCTGTTATCCCCGTCAGGTGTAAGGAGCCCGTTTTTACCGCCCTCCAACAAACTCTGCTGGGGAACACCGGTGTAATGAACGGGGGTGAATAACCCACCAGCCGGCTTGTTATCTAACCGTTGCATCACCGCTTCGATGTTCGTTGTTGCCGTCGCCTGGTTCGGATTAAACGGCTGCATGATTTGCTGGTTGGCGGCAAAGGCCAGCGGAAGCACGTACGGGTTCTCAAACCGCTCAACGTCCCCCATCTTCTTAACCCGGTGGTACTCAGCAAAATCAGGGCGGTAACTAACCGCCGGAATCTTCTGGGTTGTCAGGTTATGGAACTGGTGCGCCGGTGCCAGGTAGTACTTAACGCCCAAGAAAGAATCCGTCAAAACGTTCCCCTCCTGGTACACCACCTTCCCGGTGTAGGTCGGCTGTCCCAGGTCATTCATAAAACTGGTAACGGCCGCCCGCTGTGTCGAGCTAAAATCTGAGACCGTTTTGTACCCGAACTGGAAGCTGTTATTTTCCGAATTATCATCAAAGGTGCTCTCCATCCGGTATGGCTGGGAACTATTGGCGTAAAATGCGCTATTCTTCCCCATCAAGCGCACAAACCGCTGGTACGTTTTTACTGGTTCCCACCCAAAAAAGTTGAGGGTCATATAAGCATTTGTCCCCACCTGGGCAATGGTCACGAGGAGCAAAACCCCCAGCAGGTATTTTCGCTGGGCCGGGACAACGACCTGCGTTAACAGAATTACCAGCAACGTTCCCGCAACAAAGAACGCCGTCGTCATCATCTTTGGTTTACTCAGGAAGTCAAAGTACCGCAGGTTTGACCACACTATTCCGATCATGACAATGACGACCCCGAACCCGGCGCCAACCTGCCACCACCGAATATCGCGGGCAAACATCAGCGCCCGCACCGCTAAAAAGAGCATCCAAAAGCTGATTAGGTAACTGAACCGGTACGGATAAAAGACCGGCGACTGAAACATGTGCCACGTTAGGTTTAACGGGGCGTAGCACGCCGAAAGAAGCATGAATCCCAGAATTACCCCGGAAGTAATCCGCTCCCGAAGAGGAATCTGTTTCATTAGGAAATACACCACTACAAAAACCAGCAGCAGGGTGGGGATAAAGACGTTCGGGAGCCCCATTTGCACCTGCTGGTCATTTAACGCCCCCATCATGAACTTCCCCATCATGTGCCACGGATGATAGTCAAAGTTAAACGGTAACTGGGTAGCCATAAACTGCCCCTTACTCTGGGCAATATCCGTCTGAGCCGGCAGTAGCAGGAAAGCCGTTAACGCTCCGCCCAGCAAGCCACCACCGATATACCGGAGCACTGCCTGCCCTAATTCCCGCCAGTTAACCCGCCGTTGGATTGCTAACCAGCAGAAATATAGGGCGGAAAACAGGACAACCATGTATCCCATATAAAAGTTCACGAAGAACAGCGCCGCCAATGCCAGGGAAAACGGAAGCACCTTCTGGTCATCGAAGATTCGTTCCAAGCCCCACATAACGAACGGCAAGACAATTAACACGTCAATCCACATCAGGTTTAACTCGTTGGCGAGTGTCCACCCCATCAGTGCATAACCGAGCACCACTAATAACCGCCACGGCGCAGCAACCGGGTGCTGCCGGTCAAGCCATGCCCCTAACGCCATGGCCGCACACCCCTGCTTCAACAGGGTAACAACCATAATCCCAAGCGGCAAAAGGCGGTTACTAAAGAGCAGAAGAACCAGGTTAAACGGGCTTAAAAGGTAGTACGCCCACATTCCCACTGTTTCTCCGCCCAGTCCCTTTCCAAAAAAGTAGAGTAACTGGGTCGGGTGCAAAAACGTTGTCCGGAAAAACGCGTAAAACTTAACGTACTGCTCCTGCATGTCGTACGTTAACAACGTATTCGGGCCAAACGGCGTCATCCGTAGCGCAACCATGCACACCAACATTACAACTACCGGCAGAATAAAATCGGCAATCCGTGACCGGTGCCGTTTTACGTACTGCGTCATCTTCTCCTTCATAGTTTCCTCACCGTCAATTTCATATTTTTAAGTGCGAAAAATCACAGTCACAATTAAGTATAGTGCATTTTTCGCCCCAAAATGTGACGAAATTATGATTTTAACCACCAAAAAACACCCCCACTTACTGGGAGTGCTCCGCCGTTATTACTACTTTACCCGCTCGTACCGGTTAACCACCGCCTGCTTATTCCCCGAGTACCCGAACCGGGCAAGGGGATTGTCACTGGCGTTCGCCCACGTGACGTAGGCCTCCTCGTTTTCCCATTCGTTAATCATCAGGTACTGGTAGTTATGGTCGTCCTGTTCAAGCACTGCGGTTGCTTGTAACCCAACCGGCCGCTTATCCGGATCATCCCACGTTGTTACCAACGAATCGAACACCTTCCGCTCATCGTTATCCAACGTCAAGTACCGGAATTCGATGTACCCCTGCCAATCCTGAAAATTGAGGGTGCGTAAAACCTGAAAATGAAGGTCCGTCGCAAAGACACTGTCCTTCCCGAACTGATCAACCAGCGCGTACTTAGCGTGGTCGTCCGCCTCCCGCAACATGACCAGGTTCCGGTCCAAGTGCGCCGCCCGAATGTCCGCTAAAGTTTGTTTCGGTCCCAGCGCAATATTAAGCTTCCGTAGTGTCATTCTAACCGCTTCCTTTGCTTTATTCGTCCTCATTATAACATTAATTCAAAAAAACGTTTCCACTATTCGGAAAAACGGCTACTTATGGTAGGGGGCTCCCGCATTAATCATAAAGGCACGGTAGACCTGCTCCGCTAAGACCAGCCGCATCAGCTGGTGCGGGAGGGTAAACCGGCCAAACGAAATGGCCGTGTCCGCCCGTTTCATCACTGCGGGGCTTAACCCCAGCGATCCCCCAATCACAAAGGTAATATCGCTGTGGCCGTACGTTGTCAGGTCAGCTAGCTCACGGGCAAATTCAGGCGAAGTCCGCTCCTTCCCCTCGATTGCCAGCGCGTAAACGTACTCCCGCGGTTTAATCTTCGCAAGGATTCGTTCCCCCTCAACCTCCTTAACGTGTTCCATTCCCGCCGCGCTGAGGCTTTCCGGGGCTTGCTCATCAGCCACCGCCACCACCTGAAACTTGCAGAACCGCGAAAGGCGTTTAGCGTACTCCGCAATTCCCTGTTTCAGGTACTTTTCCTTTAACTTCCCCACAACAACAAACTTAATATTCACGGTTATTCTCCCCTTCCACAAGTTATCCCCCGTTTTTTCAAGTTATGCACCCCATACGAACGCATGTTTTACACAGAATTATCCACTAAATCCCCAATTTTTGCCGTTTTGCGATTTCAAGGGGGATTCCTTGACACTATTTGTCCACATTATCCACAGCATCTGGGGATAAACTACTGTGATTTTCCCCGTAATCCCCAATTTATCCACAAAATTCTGGGGATAAGTGGTTAAAACTGTGATTTTCCGGAGATTATAACCCCCTTCTGGGACGATTCCGCCTGCTTTTTTATCCCCACATTGAGGATAACTCTAGTTCTGCCCATCACTTTCAAGCGTTAACTTGACCGTTGCCGTCTGCCGCTGCCCGTGGTGGTAGTACGTCACTGAAACCCGCGATCCTAATTTATGCTGATCCAGTACTTCCTGCAGGGTCGCAATGTCACTGGTTTTAGCGTCCCCGATTTTCGTAATCACGTCACCGGACTTAATCCCCGCATCCTTTAGCGGCGAATTGTCCTTGATTTTCATCACCACAACACCCTTCGTGACGTTATCAGGAAGCTTAAGGGTGTCCTGCTGCTGGCTCACCGGAACGCTACTCAAGTTGGCGGCCTCAATTCCTAAGGCCGGCCGGATGACCTTACCGTGCGTGGTAAGCTGGTTAATAATCGTCACCACTTCGTTACTTGGGATCGCAAAGCCCATTCCTTCCACCGGTGTATCGCTCCCGTTCCCCGTGCTAGCCAGTTTCATGGAGTTAATCCCCACAACCTGACCGGCAACGTTAATTAATGGGCCACCGGAATTGCCGGGGTTAATCGCCGCATCGGTTTGGATAACGGTTGCCTGGGCAGGTTGGCCGTTATCCTCATTCTTAACGGTCATCGTCCGCTTCTTTGCCGAAATAATCCCCTCTGTCAGTGAGGTGGCGTACTTCGATCCAAGCGGGGAACCGATTGCCAGCGCCGGTTGACCAACCTTAATGGCGTTTGAATCCGCAAACGTTGCGACCTGGTGAACGTCCTGCCTGTTAATCTTCAAAACGGCGAGGTCCGTCACCCCATCAGTTCCGACCACCTTTGCCGAAAGTTTCTTGCCGCTGCTCAGGATTACGTTCACCTGCTTGGCCCCGTGAATCACGTGGTTATTGGTAACAATAAACGCGGTTCCGTTGGCCTTCTTGTAGATTACCCCGGAGCCCTCACTTTCCGTTGTTTCCTGGGTACCGCCTAGAAGCGCCTGCAGGGTGTCATTATTTCCCGGGGAATATGCCGTCACCGAGACAACAGCCCCCTTCACCTTATCAAAGGCGCGGGTGGCCTGCGTTGAGATGTTGACCTTCATTCGGGCCGTGTGCGTTGTTCCCACCGCATTATCCGGCGTTACGGCCGAATTACTAAAATGCTGGTAGGTCGCAACGCCCCCAACGGCCAGGCCACTTCCCAAAATGCCACCAACTAAGCCCGTTACAAAAATCTGCCGCACCGTTAGTTTGACTGGCTGCTCGTGCTTTTTATCCGTATTCATCCTGATCCTCCCGTTAGTAGTTTTTACCATTATAAATGGATTTTTCATCCGCCGCATTCATTTCATTTGAGCTTAAGAATATTTATAGGGACTTTCCTAATAAGAACAAAAAAGCCGGAACCAACGTCCCAGCTCCCCTTTCATCGCACCATTAAATTACCGTTAACGGGGTCGCCTGATCCGGATCCGTGTCCAGCAGCGCAAAGTCGTGATCCACGCCGAAATCATGCTGCTTCATCATCGTCGCCACGGTCAGGTGGGCGAGCTCCTTAACGTTATTTTCCTTACTCCGGTGGCCTAAATAAACGTGCTTGGTTCGGTTCCCCACCACGCTCATCAGGGCCATCGCTCCGTCCGCATTTGACAGGTGACCGGTATCGCTTAAAATCCGCTGCTTTAACGCCCACGGGTAGGCCCCCATCCGCAGCATTTCCGGATCGTGATTACACTCAATCAAGTAGCCATCCGCATCCCGGATTACCCCGGCCACCCGTTCGGAAACGTACCCCGTATCCGTCACAATCGCAAAACCGTGGTCGCGGTGATGCACCTCGTAAAACTGCGGAGCCGCCGCATCATGCGAAACCCCAAAACTTTCGACATCGAGGTCCCCTAAACTAAGCGTCGTCCCCATTTCAAAGGAGTGGTGCTGGTCTTCCGGAACATCCCCGATTTTAGTGGCCATCGCCTGCCACGTCGCATCGTTTGCGTACACGTCCAACCCGTAGCGGCGGGCAAGCACCCCGACCCCCCGGCAGTGATCCGTGTGCTCGTGGGTCACAAAAATTCCGTCGAGGTCGTGCGGATCGCGGTTAATTGACGCGAGGAGTCCCTCGATCTTCTTTCCCGACAATCCCGCGTCAATTAACACCCGTTTATGCGGGGTTTCAACGTAAGTCACGTTCCCCGCACTCCCGCTTGCAAGGACGCTAATTCTTAACTCGTCGGTTTCCGGCATGCTCTTCACCTCCCGTTTGCTCAGTCCGCCAATAATCATACCACGGTTTCTTCCGGGTAACTCCGCAAAAGCCCGTAATCACCGCCAATAAACAATTACATTCACTTATCAACGCATTAAACACCTTATTCTTATTTCTTTACCATTAGTAAACGATTACAATTTGCACAGAATGCGGTTTTTACGATTGACGGTAATTGTTTAATTATATACACTTACACTGTAACCTGTTAGATTACATGTACATCGTTTTCAATCCGTGTTCTTCTTTACTAAGATAAGGACAACCGGATCATTTCTTTTATCAAGTAGGGGGCTGTGATGGACGTCACGGTCTCTTTTTATGCGAAACCGAAGCCTCAATTGGGGGAGCTGAAGTGCCCTACAATTGTTAGACAAAGAACTAATGATTGTGAGGCACTTTTTG
>DSTMC04003__coassemble_882_pt1 | contig 32075 bp, 30 predicted proteins | sample DSTMC04003__metabat2_low_PE_028 | metagenome-assembled genome bin DSTMC04003 | reverse complement strand
ATCCTGTTGATATAGTTTAACATTTAACCATATCAACAGGATTTAGTGTAGAGCCGCTATTTTTCAGCTATTCAGTGATGTTTTCCTTGCGAAATCGTTGCGGTTCAGTATAATGAACTTACCATAACTAGGAGGAAAATCATGATGGGAGAAAGAGAACGTCAAATGCGCCGAACTATGAGTAAGGAAGGCTGGGGCGCAATTGTTTATATTATTGCACTCAATGTTGGGGTGTTCTTTGCGGCTTTGCTGCTACTGTTTCTTCGCGGACAAGCCTTTTCAATGCAGGCAATATCGTCCTTAGCCCTTAGTGACGGGTGGGCGTACATGCTTGCCGTGGTGGTAGGGGTCGGAATTCTGATTGGGTTTTCTAACCGCCGACTGCGGCACCAGTACCTCCATGCGCATGAAGCACGAATGACGCTTCGGGCGGGACTGGCAGTGATTGCGGCGCTCCTTGCGATTCAGCTTATTACTGAGATTTGTGGGGTCGGGATTGAAACCGTCTTGAACCATTTTGGGCTGTCCGCACTGGATCAGATGCGCGAGGCTAGTAAACTGGGAGTGCGTTCAGGAAGTATGATGCTGTACGCGGGATTATGCGGCCCAATTTGCGAGGAATTGGTCTTCCGCGGATTTATCCTGCGTCGCTTGCAACCGCTGGGGACAAAGCTAGCGATTGTGGTGTCAGCCGTGTTATTCGCCTGCGCCCACGGAAACGTTATTCAAACCCCGTTTGCGTTTATTACGGGGCTGTTGCTTGGGTACATCGCTGTTCATTACGGGATTAAGTGGTCGATTGCAGCTCACATCTTTAATAACTTAGGACTAAGCATTGGATTACAATTATTAATGAAGGACCTTCATTTACCGTTTTTAACGGTTGCACTTACCCTATTAAGCATTGCGGCCTTGATTTGGCTGGTTGTTCGGTATGGGCGAAAGGCGTTGGCATGGTGGCAAGCAGAACGAATTCATCGGGGTAACTTAATGCTTGCATTGAGTCGACTGCCCGTGATTATCATGTATGCTTACGCCCTGGCGATGATTGTCGGGGGAATCCAGGCGAAATAATCGATTTTTTTGAATTTATTGGGGGAAATCCCCGTTCATCCCTTGAAGTACCATTATGAAAACGTTATCCTAAAGGCAGGTAAAAGAAAGATGGTGAGTCATGATGGAAGAACAAACGTATGACCGGGTTTTGGTTTGTATTGATGGTTCGGACAACTCCTTTGTTGCCCTCAACACGGCGATTGAAACGGTGAAGCGGACGGGTGCCACCTTGGACGTTTTACGGGTGTTAGACCTAAACGCCCTGGAGTATGGCGGGGCCGGGATTGCCCTTGACGGGGAAAAGGTGTACGAGATTGAACACCGCAACGAGGACTTCATGACAAAACTTAAACGGATTATTGTGGAGAAGCGGGGGCTTGACGCTGATAAGGTGCACGTCCACTTGCGGTTTGGAAACCCGAAGAACGTTATTGTGAAGGATTTCCAACCAGAGTACCAAAACGACCTGATTATTGTCGGAACGAGTGGGAAGACGTTAATTCAGCGGATTGTTGTTGGATCGGTCGCTTCGTATGTTGTCCGGGCAGCACGGTGTGACGTGTTAATGGCGCGGACGACTAACGCTGATTACCAGCAGGTTCGGCAGCAGGTTGATGAACTAGAGGCCGACTTGGATATTGAGCATAAGCGGCAGTAGGCAGGAAAGTTGAATATTAATGTGGGAGCTACAACGTGGTTGTGGCTCTTTTTGTGTTATTGCATTTCAAAAGTCGTAATAAAACGATGTGCTAATCATCACAAAATAAGATGATTTCATCTTTTTTTGTCGTGGAAAACCCGTCAATCATGACTTTTTATCCAAAATGAAAATGAAGAAAATTCACAAAATTTACGAACGCGCTAAAGCACGCTATAATCAATATGTAAACGGTTACTCAATAAAAGGAGTTTCACATAGACGAGGAGGCAGTCAGATGGCAAAACTTGATTTTGATAAACTCAACGTTTCCCCGGAGATTAAGACCTACCAGGTGTTAGACGAAGAGGGAAAAGTAGTTAATCCAGATTTAATGCCCGACTTAACTGACGAGCAGTTAGTTGAATTATATAAACAAATGCTGTGGTCCCGGATTTTAAACGACCGTTCCACCAAGCTTAACCGGCAGGGACGGTTGGGCTTCTTTGCCCCAACTTCAGGGGAAGAAGCAAGCCAGATGGGGTCAAACTTTGCGATGGAAAAGGAGGACTTCTTGCTTCCGGCATACCGGGATGTTCCGCAATTAATCCAGCACGGCCTGCCGCTTGAGAAGGCCTTTCTGTGGTCCCGGGGACACGTTGTTGGGAACGAGTACCCGGAAGACCTCAACGCAATGCCACCACAAATCATTATTGGGGCTCAGTACGTTCAGACGGCTGGGGTTGCCCTGGGAATCAAGAAGAACGGGAAGGCTAACGTTGCTTACACCTACACTGGTGATGGTGGAACTTCACAGGGGGACTACTACGAAGGAATGAACTTTGCGGGTGCGTTCAAGGCGCCGGCAGTCTTCATTGTTCAAAACAACGGGTACGCAATTTCCGTTCCGCGGAAGAAGCAAACGGCTGCGAAGACGTTAGCCCAGAAGGCCGTTGCTGTTGGAATTCCTGGCGTTCAGGTTGACGGAATGGACGCCCTGGCAGTTTACGCCGTAACAAAGGCTGCTCGTGATTGGTCAGCTGCCGGAAACGGCCCGGTACTAATTGAAACGTTAACGTACCGGTACGGACCGCATACACTATCAGGGGACGACCCGAAACGGTACCGTTCAAAGTCCGAAGAAGACGAGTGGCACAAGAAGGATCCGGTTGTCCGGATGCGGAAGTTCCTTGAAAACAAGAAGCTGTGGGACGATAAGCAGGAAGCTGCCTGGAGCGACGAGGTTAACAAGCAGATTGATGCTGCGATGGAAAAGGTTGAAGCAACGCCAGCCCAGAAGATTAGTGAGTTCTTTGAGAACGAGTACAACGATGTTCCTGCTAGCGTTCAGGCAGAAGCGGACAAATTCAAAGCAAAGGAGGCCAAGTAACATGACGAAGACGACGATGATTAAGGCCATCACCCAGGCGCTTGACCAGGAAATGGCGCGGGATGATAAGATTTTAGTTTTCGGTGAAGACGTTGGGAAAAACGGCGGTGTGTTCCGGGCCACTGAAGGGTTGCAGGCAACGCACGGCGAAGACCGCGTTTTCGATACCCCACTAGCTGAATCAGGAATTGGTGGGTTGGCTTGTGGCTTGGCTCTTCAAGGGTTCCGGCCAGTTCCGGAAATCCAGTTCTTTGGGTTTGTGTACGAAACAATGGACGAAATTGCGGGGCAAATTTCCCGTGAACAGTTCCGGATGGGTGGAACGCGGAAGATGCCGATTACCATTCGTTCACCGTTTGGTGGGGGAGTTCACACGCCAGAACTGCACTCTGACAGCTTAGAAGGATTAGTTGCACAGTGCCCAGGATTACGGGTAGTTATTCCAAGTGACCCATACGATGCTAAGGGATTACTGATTTCTTCCGTGCGGTCAGATGACCCGGTTGTGTTCCTGGAACACATGAAGCTATACCGGTCATTTAAGCAGGACGTTCCGGACGAAGAGTACACGGTTCCGCTGGACAAGGCGGCCGTTAAGCGCGAAGGAACGGATGTTTCCATCATTGCATATGGTGCGATGGTGCGGGAGGCTCTAAAGGCGGCTGACCAGCTTGCTAAGGATGGGATTAATGCCGAAGTTGTCGACCTGCGGACGGTTGCTCCGCTGGACGAAGAGACAATCCTTGCATCGGCTAAGAAGACTGGTCGGGTTGTTCTGGTTCAAGAAGCCCAGCGGCGGGCAGGAATTAACAACCAGGTTGCCGGCTTAATTGCCGAGAAGGGAATTCTGTCATTATCAGCCCCAATTGCCCAGGTTGCAGCACCGGACACCCCGTACCCGTTTGGTGAAGCGGAGGGCGCATGGATTCCGAATGCCCGGGATATTGTTGCCCAGGTTAAGGAAACGGTGAACTTCTAGAACTGAGGAGGAACGAAATGAGCAAGTATGAATTTAAACTCCCTGATATTGGGGAAGGAATCGCCGAAGGAACAATCGGCGAGTGGCACGTTCAGCCAGGTGACAAGGTCGAAGAAGACGGCGACCTGGTTCAAATTGAAAACGACAAGTCCGTCGAAGAAATCCCGTCACCGGTAAGTGGGACCATTAGTAAGATTTTGGTTCCGGAAGGGGACACGGCCAGTGTTGGTGACCCGTTAGTTGAAATCGAAGTTGCCGGGGATGTTCCGGAGGATGCTGCTCCGGCAGAAGATGCCGCTTCATCAACGCCAGAAGAGTCAGCTGCTCCGGCTGAAACGCCGGCACCAGCTGCTGAACAACCGGCCGCAAAACCGGCGGCATTTGTACCGCAAGATCACAGTTTACCGGTTCTGGCAATGCCTGCTGTGCGGGCCTTTGCCCGGGAACACGACGTTGACATCGCCCAGATTAAGGGAACTGGGAACCACGGTCAGGTCCTGAAGAGTGACGTGGAAAACTTCCTGCAAAATGGTGGGGTTCCTCAGCCGGCAGCTGCTGAAAGTGCACCGGCCGCCGCAGCTCCGGCAACACCAGCACCGCAGCCAATCGCAACTGACGCTGACTGGCCGGATCACCGGGAGAAGATGTCTGGTGTTCGGAAAGCAACCGCTAAGACGATGGCGGCCAGTTGGTCCCAGATTCCACACTTCCACCTGTACGATGATGTGGTGGTTGACAAGCTGTGGGATCACCGGAATAAGTACAAGGAAATGGCTGCAGAACGGGGAATTCACCTGACGTTTATGGCCTACATTACGAAGGCACTGGCAATCGTTATGAAGGAATTCCCGGTATTAAATGCGTCCCTTGACCTGACAACGAACGAAATTGTCTACCACGACTACGTTAACGTTGGGATTGCGACGGATACCGACAAGGGGTTATTCGTGCCGAACGTTAAGGATGCCGATAAGAAGAGCCTGTTTGCCCTTGCGCGGGACATTGCGGATAACGCCACGAAGGCACGGGATGGTAAGCTGACCTCAGGTGACATGGCCCACACAGGAATGTCAATTACAAACATTGGCTCCCTTGGCGGCGGTTTCTTCTCACCGCTGATTGCACCGCCGAACGTTGCAATCCTTGGAATGGGAAAGATCGTTAAGGAACCGGTTGTCGTAGATGACCAGATCCAAATTGCCCGGGTACTGAAACTCTCAATGGCCTTTGACCACCGGATTATCGACGGCGGAACGGGCCAGCGGGCAATGAACCGGTTAAAGGAATTACTGAGCGACCCAGCACTACTGCTGATGGAGGGATAGACAATGGTTGTTGGCGATTTTGCGATTGATTTAGATACAGTTGTTATTGGCGCGGGCCCGGGCGGTTACGTCGCCGCTATTCGGGCGGCCGAAATGGGCCAGAAGGTCACGGTGATTGAGCGTGAATTCCTTGGTGGAGTTTGCCTAAATGTCGGGTGTATTCCGTCTAAGGCACTCATTGAAGCGGCCCACCGGTACCAGAACGCTATGCACTCACAGGACATGGGACTGCGGGTGACGGCCGCTGAACTGGACTTTTCAAAGACGCAGGAATGGAAGCAGTCCGTGGTTGATAAGATGACCGGCGGTGTTGGGATGCTTTTCAAGAAGCACAACATTGACGTAATCTGGGGGAATGCTTACCTGAAGGACAACCACAGCCTTCGGGTAATTACGGATGACAAGGCGCAAACGTACACGTTTAATAACCTGATCATCGCAACAGGGAGTCACCCGATCGAAATCCCGCACTTTAAGTTTGAGGGCCGGGTGATTGATTCAACCGGTGCCTTAAACCTACCAGAAGTGCCGAAAGAATTGGTCGTTGTTGGTGGGGGCTACATTGGAAGCGAACTAGCTTCAGCCTACGCTAACCTCGGCGCCCACGTTACGATTCTTGAAGGTTCAGACAGTATTCTTGCAAACTACGAAAAGGACCTTGTTAAGGTGGTTGAACACCACTTCAGCAAGCAAGGCGTTGATATTTACACGAATGCCCTGGCAAAGGATGCTGAGCAGGATGATGCCAGCGTAACCGTAACGGCCGAAATCGATGGCGAGGAACGGGAATTAAAGGCGGACTACTGCATCGTGTGCGTTGGGCGGAAGCCAAATACAGCTGATATGGGACTCGAACAGGTTGGCATTCAACTGGACGACCGGGGCTTAATTCCGGTTGATAACCAGGGCCGGACAACGATTCCAAACATTTACGCGATTGGGGACGTTGTGAAGGGCTTTGCGCTTGCCCACAAGGCGAGCTACGAAGGTAAGGTTGCGGCTGAAGCAATCGCCGGAAAGAAGACAACGGTTGATTACCACGCAATGCCGGCAGTGTGCTACACGGACACGTCGATTGCAACGACAGGGTTAACGGCAGATCAGGCCCGTGAGCAGGGCTTAGACGTTAAGCAAGCGAAGTTCCCGTTGGCTGCTAACGGCCGGGCAGTTGCAATGGGCGCCCAGAACGGGTTCATGCGGATCGTTTACATTAAGGAGAGCGGCGTAATTGTCGGTGCTCAAATGGTTGGGGTGCACGTCAGTGAGATCATTAGTGAAATGACGCTGGCGATTGAATCTGGGGCAACGGTGGATGACATCGCCCTGACGATTCACCCGCACCCAAGTGTCAGCGAATCCGTGCAGGATGCGGCGGATGTCGCAACGGGTTACCCAACGAATATTTAACAAGGCGCGGAGCCACACCCAAACATTAAAACAGCAACCGGGGAGCTCGGGGTAACCTCGAGCTCCCCTTTAGGAATGGAGGAACTAATAATGCAATACTTAGCAATGGATACCAATGATATTCGAACCAACCTCGCAACTGAACAGTACCTAATGAACAGCGACAAGATGACGCCTCCGTTCATGCTGTTTTATATCGAAGATCCGTGTATCATTGTGGGACGGAATCAAAACACCCTTGAAGAGATTAATAAACAGTACTGCGAGGAACACAATATTACCGTAACCCGGCGGTTATCTGGTGGCGGAGCTATGTACCAGGATCGCGGGAACATGTGCTTCAGTTTCATTGTTCCTGCCAATGACTCGCAGTTTGGTGATTTTAAGAAACTGGTTCAGCCGGTTGTCGACGCCCTGCACCGGATGGGGGTAACTGGAGCAACCGTTACGGGCCGAAACGACATTGTGGTTGACGGCAAGAAATTTTCCGGGAATGCGATGTACACGCGGGACGGCCGGACGTTCTGCCACGGAACGTTGATGTACGACGTTGATACGTCCGCGGTGGCAGACGCTCTCCACGTCCCGGAGGATAAAATTAAGTCCAAGGGAATCAAGTCGGTGCGGAGCCGGGTGACAAACATCAAACCGTACCTGAAGCCGGAATACCAGAACCTCACAATGGAGCAGTTCCGGGATGAGCTGATTAAGCAGATTTGGAACGTGGATACGTTAGCGGAAGCCCAGAAAAACGAGTATCACCTTACAGATGAGGACCGCCGGGAAATCCAGAAAATTGGCGACGAGTTGTACTACAACTGGGACTGGGTTTACGGCAAATCACCGGAGTTTACGGATAAGAAGCGGCGGCACTTTACTGGGGGAACGATTGATGCCCGGTTCTTTGTAAAGGCGGGGCAGATTAAGGACGTCAAGATTTACGGGGACTTCTTTGGAACGGCGGAAGTAACTGACCTTGAAGATGCGCTGCGCAATCAGCCGTACACAATGGAAGCAATGCGGACCGTCCTTAGTAAGTTTGACCTGACCAAGTACTTTGTGGGAATTGACCCGCAGGAAGTTGTCCAGTTGTTGGTTGGCTAATGGGAGCAAAACAAGCAAACGGGTGGCAGGTTGCCTGGCAGAAAACAAGTAGCGATTTTACTGCGTTGCCGTTTCAAAGCGACCAGCTCGTTCAGGTAATTAAGGTGACCCCGCAGTTGGCGGGGACGGCACTTAGCTTAGAACTAAGTAACCGGTTCGGCGCATACCCGGTCGTCTTTGATCACGTGTGGGTTGCGCGGGATGCGCAGTTTCAGCGGGAAAGGGTTGCTGTTACCCAGCGGGGAAAGCAGCAAGTTGTTCTTCCGCCCCACACGGTTAGTTGGCTGGACGAAGTCACGTATCCGGTCACTTCTGGGGAGCCGGTGTATGTTCAGTTGGTTGCAACGCGGGCGCAAACGTACGTTGATTACAACTTTACGATTTTGCCTGATCTGACCAACGCAGCGCTTGCCCGAAAAGTGGTGGTACCGCCCCTTTCGTCCCGCACCGGAAGAAAAAACTGGTACTGTCTAACCGGGCTGGCAGTGAAGGGGGCGCCCCAAGCAACAACCGTAATGGGCGTTGGTGATTCGGTAATCGAAGTGGGGACAATTACGGATGCGTTAACCGCCCGTTACATGCACCGGCCGGTCGTGGTAACGAATGTGGCAACGGCGGGGCGGCAGCTCCTTGCCGACGCACTTACGATTGGAAAAGTGCCCCAAACATTCGGGGAGAGTCTCTTACATCAGCTCGCCCGCTTTTCCGCTTGGCCTCCAGTAATGTGGTGTTCAATCGGGGCAAACGATCTCATGCTCCAGGCGATTGCAGGAAATCCGGTCCCAACCAGCCAAGCGCTGATTACGGGGTTAAAACGGGTGCAAGCCCTTGCCCACCAGCACGCCACTCACCTGGTAATGAGCACACTTCCACCATTTGTTATCGACCGGCGCCGGGTCTCTTTGCCCGCGCAAAGGCAGCTATGGCGAATTCAGTCCCGGGTGAACGAATGGGTTCGGAGCCAGCCGGACACCGTGGATGTTTTTGCGCTGCTTGCTGATCCACAAACGGGGCGGTTGCGCCGGGAGTACGATTTAGGCGACCGGTTGCACCCGAATAAACTGGCGGGTAAACGGGTGGCGCGTGCAATGTTTCCCGTTCTTGACCAGTTCCTTTCATCGCGAAGAAATTAGTTGTTTCCCGGCAAATAAAGGGGTACGCTATGGAAAAGGACTAATAAACGGAGAGAAAGAATGCCAGAAAATAAACATGACATGCAGCAATCAATTGGCGGAATGGCCGCCCTCGCAACCGTTGCGGGGACGGTCATTGGCGCTGGGGTCTTTTTTAAAGCCGGAGCCGTTACGGCTGCCACGCACTCGCCGCTTTTAGCTCTGATTGTTTGGCTGCTAGCGGGGATTATTACCGTTTGCGCGGGGTTAACCTGTGCGGAACTAGCTGCTGCCTTCCCAGAAACGGGCGGTTTAATGAAGTACATTGAACATGCGTACGGTCGGTTCTGGGGATTCTTAGCGGGCTGGGCCCAGTCGTTTATTTATTTCCCGGCAAACATTGCGGCCATCGCCATTGTTTTTAGTACCCAACTCATTAATTTAATGGGTTGGTCTTCGCAGTGGATTATTCCTGGTGCCATTGCCACTGCGGTGGTTGTTCTGGCGGTCAACCTGATTAGTGTGCGGGCCGGTGGGATTGTTCAGACGGTAACGCTGATTGTTAAGTTGATTCCCCTAGCGCTGATTGTGGCGGTAGGATTGATGCACGGGCAGAGCTTATCGCTTGCACGGCTAGGGGCGCCGGCTCATTCTGGCCATTATTCACTGGCAGCCGCGTTGGCTAATGGCTTACTGGCAACGATGTTTGCTTACGACGGGTGGATTAACGTCGGCAATATTGCTGGTGAAATGAAGCGGCCGGGGCGGGACTTGCCCCGGGCGATTGGTTGGGGGCTAACCCTTGTTACGGGCGTGTACGTTGTGGTTAACCTGGTTTTCCTGCTGGTTCTTCCGTTTAGTCTGGTCACGGGGAACCTGAACGTTGCTGCTTTAGCGGCGGAACGGTTGTTTGGCCCTTTGGGTGGCCGAATCGTGACGGTGGGGATTTTGATTTCGGTGTACGGCGCACTTAACGGGTACGTGATGACCGGAATGCGGGTCCCTTACGTCTTAGGCCAGGAACGGCGGCTGCCGGGAAGCAACTGGTTTGCCCGGCTAAACCGTGGAGGAGTGCCATGGTTTGCCGGTGTGGTTCAGCTGGCGATTGCCGCTTTGCTTGCCTTATCGGGATCATTCAATGCGGTAACCAACATGTTGGTGTTTGTTATTTGGATCTTTTATCTGTTAGCATTTTGCGGGGTAATTAAGCTCCGTCGCACCCAACCGACGTTGGCCCGGCCGTACCGCGTTCCGGGCTACCCGGTAATTCCACTGTTTGCCATTGCCGGCGGGTGTTTCATCCTTGGGATGACGCTCTTTACTCAGGCGCAGATAACGGTCCTGGGAATTTTAGCGACGCTTATTGGAGTTCCGGTTTACTGGTGGTCCCAGTGGTTGGAACAGTAATAGTTAAAGGGGGAGAACATGATGGATGTTCAGACTGATTTGCAGCAGGTGTTGGATGATTATTTTAATAATGAGAAGTTTACCCTTCCGGCAGGCTCCCTGTTTGTCGTGGGGTGCAGCACAAGCATGATTCGGGGCGAATGGATGGGGACCGATTCAGCGCTAGCGGTGGGTGCAACCGTCTATGAAACGTTGATGTCCTACCTGTGTCCCCGCCACATTGACCTGGCCGTTCAGGGGTGCGAGCACATTAACCGGGCGCTATTAATGGAGCGGGACGTAGCGGTCCGCCACGGGTTTGAAATTGTGTCGGTGTGCCCAACGATGCATGCTGGTGGAGGCACCCAGGTTGCTGCCTACGAGCGGATGAACGATCCGGTTGAGGTGGAACACATTGTTGCGGACGGCGGAATTGATATTGGTGGAACGGCGATTGGAATGCACGTCCGGTTTGTCCAGGTGCCGGTTCGCTTGGCGCACCACGTGGTTGGGGCAGCCCCAGTCACCGGTCTGTATTCCCGGCCAAAGTTGATCGGCGGTCAACGGGCACGGTACACCTTTACTGATCAAAACAAAGTCGATACTTGGGAATAAAAGTTAATTATTAAGACGATTATGTTGTTATTGTTCATGCACTCATGTACAATAACAACATAATTTAGCTGGAGGATAAATCATTGGCAAATGAATTACCGGGTGCACCCGTCCGGGCATACATCGGGTGCTGTTGGTTTAATGAACAGCAGCAGGCACACATGAAGGCAGGCCTCGCTGCGATTGAGGAAAATCCGACCGTTTCGCGGGAGTTGTCACATTATCCGCTTGATTTTGCGTATAACGGGATTGACGTTACCCAGCATCCTGAAGTGATGAAGGAAGTTGAGTGGCAGGCGCGGACCTACACCGCCGACATTGAGGGGATTATGGGCGCCGATTTGGGCATTATGCTGTTTACCCCGCAGTGTCCGGACGACGGGATGGCGTTTGAGATGGGATACCTGCGGGCGTGCCACAAGCAGACCGTGCTGGTAATCCCGGATGAGGACCAGGAAACGACGTTAAACCTCATGATTGCTTACGGGGTGATCCGGATTATTCCGCTGTCGGAGTTGGCAACGTTTGATTTTCGGCACGTGGTAAGTGGAACGTATCACGGAACGGTAATTTAACACTAGAAGAAGGGCGGGTCCGATAGACCTGCCTTCTCTGTATCCAAAATAAACGGGCGTACTGGATGACTGAAAGCTGCATTGGGGAGCTTCCTGCATCCGGTACATCCGTTTTGATTAACCCCGTCTTATTATTTCACAAGGAGTAATTAGGATGACTTATTCAGCTGGGGTCATTAACTGCTTGGCTTGCGTGCTTGAAAGCGGCATGAATGCCACCCCCACCGTTTCACAGTCCAGGTTAAGGGTGTAATTAGCATCAAGCTCGGAAACAAGCGGGCAGAGGCGGTTAAGCTGTTCTGATTCGAACCGGTTAAACGAGAACGTCCGGTGGACCTTCATCGTTGTTTCGAGGTCACGGTCAAAGGTCACGATAATTGAACGGCTGGTCGTTCGGTCGGTCAGGCGCCACTGCTTACTGTGATCCACGCGTGCTTCGGTCTGTTCAATAAGAATATCGTTCATTTAAAAAATCCCCCTATTAAGTAGTGAACGCTTATACCATAAAACGGTTTCACACTGTCGTCAAGTGTTTTCTCAGAAATAATAATGAAATCAGAATAAATCATTATTTAAAACGCATTTATCATGCGGGTGTGATGATATTTACAACAAACAGCCCAAATTGTCCTTATTAATCCTTATTCGCAACAATATTAATTTTATTGATTACAGTCTTTATTTCACCGCGCAGCCGCTGTAAAATAAATATGAGAGCGATTACATTAATTGGAGGGTTTCCGCATGAAAATTAGTACGTGCAAGTTTGACACCTACAACGGCGAGGATGTTATGAAGATTACGGCGGTCAACGATAACGGGGTGGGAATTTCGTGCCTCACGTTGGGAGCAACGTGGCACAGTTTTACCGTTCCAACGGCTGGTGGGGACACCCAGAACCTGTTGCTGAGTTACGACAATGTTGCTGACTACCTCAATGGACTGTGCACTTGTCAGTCGATTGGGCGGGTTGCTGGCCGGATTGCCCATGCCCGGTGCACGATTAACGGGAAAGAGGTAACCCTCCCAGCTAACGAAAACGGGAATACGCTTCATGGTGGGGACCACGGCTTCAACACCCTTAACTGGAACTACACGACGACTACCCGAAAGAACGAGGCTAGTATCATTTTTCAGCGGACAATCAGTAGTGAAACGGACGGTTTCCCGGGAAACATGCTCGCAACGATTATCTTTACGCTGAACAATAATAATCAGGTTACGATTGCCTACAGTGCGCTGAACGGCAAGGTTGATACCCTCTTTAACCCAACGTGCCATGCGTACTTTAACCTAAGCGACCATCAGGATCTTGAAACGCATGAGTTGCAGATTAATAGTTCGAGCTACCTTGACTTGGACGAACACAATCTGCCGACCGGGCGGGTGCGCGAAGTGGCTGGAACCCCGCGTGATTTCCGGACGCCGACCAACATTAAGGAGGCAATCGCGAAGACGCCCAACCAGGAAGGCTTCGACGATGCGTTTGTTGTGAATGAACCAGGAAGGGGGAACCAACCCGTTGCTGTTTTACGGGATACGGAAAGTGGCCGGCAGATCACGATTGACTCTGGCCGCAACGCTCTGATTATGTACACGATGGGCGGGTCGCAGGAAGGAAACCGGTATCCGCGGGACAACGGAAAGCCAGCGGTGCCGGGTGAAGGGGTTGCTCTGGAAGCGCAGACGCTGCCGGATGCCATTAACCAGGAAAACTTTGGTGACATTGTCCTTCCGCGGGGCGCTAAGAAGACGTACCGGATTAGGTTTAGTTATGACGAAGGTGCATAGCCGAACCACCGGGCAAATAGTTAAGGCGCGACGCTGAGCGGCGTAGCCGGTCAAGGAGGGGCTTATTATTTGCGCGTAGGTGGTTCGAGCGGAGCCCGATTAAGGGGACGCGCACAGTTGGTTCGAGCGAAGCCTAATTAGAAAGGTGCATAGCCGCCACGTCAGGTAAATAAGGTGCCGCCAGACGAAGAACGCAGAACTAAAACAACGAAGAGGTTGGGTTCATATCACGAACCACAGCCTCTTCGTTTTAGCTTTCCGCTCAATATTTAGCGGAATCGCGGCAGACATTTAGCCTAATAAATTGTAGAATAGGAATAAAACGATGATGAAAGGAAACGGCTATGTGGGAAAAGTTTGTCCGGAACGTCCGGTTGCGGCGGTTTGTTGTCCTAATGGCGCTTGTCGCCGGGTTATTTATGGCGCATAAGTTAATTAACGTTATTTTGTTAACGTTCATTTTCACGTACATGATTTCACGGTTAATTAATTTTGTTCAGCGGTACGCTCGGATTTCAGATAAAATCATTGTGGTGGCCCTGTATGGGGGAATTATCGCGGGACTATACTTTGCCGTTACGATCTATCTGCCCAAGGTTATCCGGCAGGTTGAACACCTTGTCCGGCATCTAATTCACTTTTACAAAAATCCCCCAACGGACGAAGCGGTGCAGCTGGTTCATATGATTAACCATTACTTGGGAAATGCCAGCATTCTCCATCAAATTCAGGGAAGCTTCGGGGTGATCATGAAGTACCTTGAAGGCGTTGGGACGTTTGGCTTCATGTTCGTGATGGCACTTCTGCTGAGCTTCTTCTTTTCAATTGAGCGGGACGAACTGGCGGTGTTTGCTAAGAGTTTCCTTCATGGCGGGTACTACTCCTGGATTTTCCGGGATATTTACTATTTCGGGGCAAAGTTTGTTAACACGTTTGGGGTCGTCTTAGAGGCCCAGCTGATGATTGCGGTCTGCAATACGGTAATCACGACGATTTGTCTGGGAATCATGCGGATGCCGCAGTTGCTAAGTTTGTCCCTGATGATTTTCATCTTAAGTATGATTCCGGTTGCGGGGGTTATTATTTCCGCCATTCCGCTATGTTTGATCGGTTTTTCAGTTGGTGGAATTAACTACGTCTTCTACATCATCATCATGCTGATCTGTGTGCACGCTCTGGAGTCGTACGTGCTGAACCCACACCTGATGGCCAGCAAGACTGAATTACCAATTTTCTTTACGTTTATGGTATTGTTTGTTGCGGAACACCTCTTTGGTATTTGGGGGTTAATTGTTGGGATTCCCGTCTTTACGTTTATTCTCGACATTCTTGAAGTTAAACCGATTAGTAAAAAGCACGAGGCGTACAAACAGCGGCGCGCCCGGCGGCAGAATAGTCACGAAGGTTAGGTGAATAAAATGAAAGCAAAGGATTTTGTTGAACAGTTTGCGGTTGACCGTAAAAATACGCATGCCGTTAAGTGGGATGGAATGACAGAAAAGTTCGGGAACAATGATCTCCTGCCGATGTGGGTTGCTGATACCGAATTTAAGGTGCCAACCGCGGCCACATCCGCGCTTGAACAGCGGATTCAGCACGGGGCGTACGGCTATTCCGTTCCGGACGACGGTTACTTTAAGGCGTACGCCGACTGGCAACGGGAGCGGTACGGAACGGAGCTGCACCAAGAATGGTTCCGCTTTGGGGGAAGTGTGGTCGAGTCCATCAGTACCCTCGTTCAAACGCTCACGATGCCGGGTGACGCCGTAATGGTGATGGAGCCGGTATATTACCCGTTCATGGACGTGGTTGAAAAGAATAACCGGCAACTGGTAGTGAGTGAACTCCAGCGGAACGGGATGCACTACACGATGGACCCGATTGCGATGCAGCACGAGATGAATATTCGCAACGTTAAGGTCCTCCTACTGTGCAGCCCGCACAACCCCGTTGGCCGGGTGTGGAGTGAAGAAGAGCTCGCCCAGCTCCTTGATATTTGCCGGATGCAAAACGTCATTGTGATTGCTGATGAAATCCACCATGATTTACTGGTCGAAGCGGACAAGTTTACGTCCGTTTTGAGTGTTCAGGACGGGTTTTACCGGGACAACGTCATCATGCTGGACTCGCCATCGAAGACGTTTAACATGGCGGCACTCCAGAATAGCCACGTGATTATTCCAAACCCGCAGCTCCGCGAACGGTACGATGCATACGTTGCTCAGCTTCATGCAAGTAAGGGCAGTCTTCTTGGCCAGGTTGCTGCCCAGGCGGCGTATGAGGACGGCGCTGATTGGCTTGACGGCTTGTTAAACACAATCCGGGAAAACTATGCAACCGTGAAGGATGAGCTTGCGGATTACCGGGTCAAAGTTGGTGAACTTGAGGGAACATACCTTCTATGGATTGATATGCGGCCGACCGTGGATCCCGCAAACCTTGAACGCTTCATGATTCGGCAGGCACAAATTGCCGTTGATTTTGGCAAGTGGTTTGGCGCAAGTGGTGACGGTTTTATTCGGATGAACCTGGCAACCACGCCGGCAAACGTTAAGCAGGCCATGAAGCAGTTAACGGCGGCATTGGATACTTACGAAGAATAATTGAATGATTGACTTGCAAGAACGTTTTTTTTCAGTGTAAAATGAAACCGTAATTTCATTAAGAAAGAGGTCATTATTAATGGCAAAGTTAGTCTTTATCCGTCACGGACAGAGTGAATGGAACTTAAAGAACCTGTTCACCGGCTGGACGGACGTTCAGTTAAGTGACAAGGGTGTTGAAGAGGCCAAGGAAGCCGGCCGGAAGATCAAGAAGGCGGGCATCGAATTTGACCAGGCCTACACGTCAGTTCTGACGCGGGCCATCAAGACGTTGCACTACGCCCTGGAAGAATCAGACCAGCTCTGGGTTCCAGAAATGAAGTCATGGCGCTTAAACGAACGTCATTACGGCGACCTGCAGGGTCAGAACAAGGCGGAAGCTGCTGAAAAGTTTGGTGCTGATCAGGTCCACATTTGGCGGCGGTCATACGATGTTCTGCCACCGCTTTTGGACGAAAACGACGAGCGGTCAGCAGCACAGGATCGGCGGTACGCTAACCTTGATCCGCACATTATTCCTGGTGGGGAAAACTTAAAGGTTACCCTCGAACGGGTTATGCCATTCTGGGAAGACCACATTGCTCCGGACCTGATTGCCGGCAAGAACGTTATCGTTGCCGCACACGGGAACTCACTCCGGGCTTTAACAAAGTACATCGAAGGAATTTCTGACGAAGACATCATTAACCTGGAAATTGCTACGGGTCAGCCGATTGTTTACGAAATGGACAAGAAGCTGAACATCGTTTCCAAGGAAAAGCTTTAATCCATAGATTAAGGAACGGGAAGCCGGCTTGTAAGCCGGCTTCTTTTTTATGGTACGATATGAATGATTAATTGCGATGGGAGGGGACGACAGTGCGGTTTCTGCATACAGCCGATTGGCATCTTGGGAAGCAACTTCATGGGTACTCGCTTGTTGAGGAGCAGAAAGATGCGTTTAACCAAATTGAACAGCTTGCCCTACAGCACCACGTCGACGCGGTGGTCGTTGCGGGTGATATTTATGACCGCGGCATTGCAAGTGAAAAGAGCGTGCAACTTGGTAATCAGATGTTTGCCCGGTTAAACCGGGATGACCACCTGCCGCTGTTGGTGGTCAGTGGGAACCATGATTCGGCCCCCCGGCTCGCAACGGGAGCGCCGTGGTATGCCGATCAGGGCTTTGTCTTACGCACGACGCTTGATGACTGTCTGACTCCCGTGACTCTGGGGGATACGCAGTTTTTTCTGCTCCCGTTCTTTGGCCTGCAGGCGGCCCGCAACTTTTTAGGGCAACCGGTCAAAACAATGGATGAAGCGGTTGGTCAGTTAATTGCGCGGATGCGGGGTAACTTTGATTCAACCATGCACCACGTGTTAGTGGCCCACTTTTTTGCAAGTGGAAGTCTGCGGACCGAATCAGAAACACCCCTGGAAGTGGGTGGTCTGGGACCGGTTAGCTTGCCACAGTTGGAATGCTTTGACTACGTAGCGCTGGGGCACCTGCACACGCACACCGCCCTGCGGCACCCCAAGATCAAGTATAGCGGAACGCCGGTTAAGTTTTCGGTGGGTGAAGCCCGCGACCAGAAGGGGTGTTGGCTGGTGGATACCACCGCAGGAACGCGGGAATTTCTTCCGCTGACTCCCCTCCATGACGTGGTGGTGTTGCGGGATAAGTTTACGGCGTTGGTTGGCCCCGACCACCCGCACCTTGATCCGGAGACGTTTGTGGCGGTCCAGCTGACGGATAAGGGAATTATTCCGGATGCAATGAACCAGTTGCGGCAGTTTTACCCCCGGGTTATCGAAATGACCAGGGTAAACGGGGTAACGCCCGCTCCCCGAAAGATAAAGGAAGTTCAGCGGACAGCACCACTGGATGTTTTGACTGCCTATTATGAAGATGTTGCTGGTGAGCCGTTAAGTTCCGTTCAGCAGGAAATTGCGGCAGCGGTTCTTGGCAAAGTGGAGGCGATGCACGATGCGCCCTGAGCGATTGGTTCTTGATAACTTTGGCCCGTATTCCCACGAAGAGATCGGCTTTACGGCGTTTAGCGGGCAGGATCTCTTTTTGATTACCGGAAAGACGGGCAGCGGGAAAACGACCCTCTTCGATGCACTTGTGTACGCGTTATACGGGGAAGTACCGGGAGAGCGGAAGCCCAAGCAAATGATGGCGGCGTTCGCGCCGGATGGCCCGATGAAGGTGCACCTCACCTTTAGTGAGAAGGGGACGCAGTACAATATTTCCCGGGAAATTCACCGCACGAAGTCGGGAAACTGGGGCGGCCACCAGTCGCTTAGTTACCACGATCAAAACGGGGTCAAGCAAACTCTAGAAAAAATTACCCCGATTAAACAGTTTATTCAGGAGTTACTGCACCTCACTGCGGTCCAGTTTACCCAGATTGTATTGCTTCCACAGGGGGAGTTTCGGCGTTTTTTACTTGCCTCGAGCGATGAAAAGGGCCAGATCCTGCAGTCGTTGTTTCAAACGGAGATGTACGCCCAGTGGAGTACGGCAATCAACGACCAGTACCGGCAGGAGCGGCTTGCTAACCAGCAGCTGCAAGAAGAACGGGAACGGTTATTTGCAGGTGTTCCGTGGCCAAAAGAGGCTCCCGTTACTGGAGAAGCGGAGGCACACCTGGAAGCCCTCGTTGCTGCGGGTGACAAAGAGGTTGCGACTCTTCAGCAGCAGTATAAGCAGGCTAATGCTCAGGCGACAAAACTGGCGGAACAGCTCGGGCAGGAACAGGAATTGGCTCGCCGGTTTGACCGGTTGGCGAAACTGCAGCAGCAGGTTGTTGCGGATGAAGTCGTTCAACCGGTAATTCAGCGGTGGCAGAAACAGCTTCAAGTATGGGAATGGTTGCTTAGTAAACAGCCGGCGGTCACCCAGTTGAATACCCTTATTACGCAAGAAATCGATACTGGCGAACGGGTTCAGCGTTTAACGGCGGAGCAAGCAGCCATTAAGCGCCAGATGGAAGAGGCGATTGCTCAGGCGAAAAAACTAACCGCCCGGCAGGATGAAATGACTGACCGGGCGACCCGGCTTGCCCAGCTAACGCCCCAGCTCGCTTTATACGACCAGGCTGCCCAAGCTGACCGGGAATGGCAAGCGGCTAAGCAGGTGCAGGTCCAGGCGGAAAAGCAATTGGCTGAGCAGGAGACGCACCTGAAACAGTTGACGGTAACCCAGCAGGAAATTGATAACCAACTTCAATCCCTGGGGAACCCCGCAGCCCGGCTGGCAACGGCCGAACGGGATTATGCGGAAGCCCAGCATTTGAGCAATCAGGTTGCGGATGCGCGCCAACAGGAAAATGACATCGCAGCAATGCAGCGTCAAATTGAGCAGTTAACGGCGCAGGTTAGCGCCCAGCAGGCGGTTGACCAGGCTGCCCAGCAAGCGGCTAAGCAAGCCCACGACCAGTTTATTAGCAATCAAATCGCGGCCCTTGCCCAGCAACTCAGCCCAGGGGCGCCATGTCCGGTGTGCGGGGGAACAACGCACCCACACCCGGCAACGAATGCGGCCCCAGTGGTTACGCAGAATGAAGCTGATCAGCTGCAAGAGCAGGCCCAGCAGGCTGCTCAACAGCTCCGGGGGCTTCAAGAGCAACTGGCTGCCCAACAACAGCAGGTGAATGAAGCCCGGGCAAAGGTTGCCTCCCGGTGGACGGCACTCCAACAAACAGTTGGTCAGCAGACACCGGCAGCGGTTGTTGAGAAGGTTAAGGCTAAGATAACTGCGACCCAAACCGCAAAGGAGCAAGCCCGCCGTGATCAGGAGAAGAGCCAGCAGCTCGAACAACGCCAGACTGCTCTTGCTGAGCAGGTTGGAATGGCCCAACGCGCCGTTGATAACCAGCGCCAGGCGGTTACGGACGCGCACCAGCGGGTTAGTGCGGCTGAGGTGAAGGCGACAACGACCCGGCAGGCTCTTCCCCAACAATACCCGACGAAGCAGGCCTTACAGCAGTTCCTAGCGGAAGAAGAGCGGGCGGTGCAAGGGTACCGCCAGGCCGTTTCGGATAACCAGGAGTGCCAAAAGACGCTTGCCCAGCACCAGGCCCAGGTTGTGGCGGATCTTCAGGCGGCGGTGCGGGAACAACACCGGTTAGAGCAGCGGCGGCAGGAGCAAACGGAACAACTTCAGCGGGAAGCAGCTCAGGTTGTGCCGGCGCTTAGCATGGCGGAGGTGTTAGCGCTGCGCGTCAATGCCCCCCGGGTAGCTCAGGTTAAACAGCGGCTCGCAGCGGCGCTTGAAACACACCGGGCCACCCGCGCAAAGCTGCAAGAATTACAGGAGCAGTTAGCTAACCAGAAACAGCCAGATCTCGTAACAACCCAGCGTCGGTTTGAGGACGAACAGGCCCGGGCAGGACAAATTAATCACGCCCTAAATGATGCGGGTTTCCAGGTAAAGCGGTTGAAGGAGACCTTGCACCAGGTGAAGACCATTGATAAGAAAATGATTGCTGGGGCGGCCCACCTGGGTGAACTGGAAAAACTAGCCCAGGTCATGGCGGGGACGTCTGATAATTCCCGGGTTAGTTTGGAAAAGTACGTGCAACGCCACCTGTTCCAAACCGTGCTCACGAATGCTAATCAGCGGTTGGAAGTTCTTTCACGGGGACGGTATCAGCTAACGCTTGCTGATGCGGAAGGTTCGTACCGGAAGGATAGCGGGCTGGAACTGAACGTCTACGATGATCACCTGGGGCGGGAGCGTAGTGTGCGGACCCTTTCTGGCGGGGAAAGCTTCATCACCGCGTTAGCCCTTGCCCTTGGGCTAGGAGAAACCGTTCAGGAACAGAGCGGCGGGGTGACGATGGAAACCCTGTTCATTGATGAAGGCTTTGGCTCGCTCGACCAGGATGCCCTCGCAACCGCAATTGCGACCCTCCGGCAGGTCGAGGGGCAGCACCGGATGATTGGGATTATTAGTCACGTAACCGAATTACGGGCGACAATTCCAGCCCAGCTCCGGGTGGTAAGCCAGGCCGGCAGGAGTCACGTTGAAGTCCGCCAAGTTCTTTAGGAGGTGAACCACATGCAGTACCGGACGCACCTAGTAACAACTGCGGCGCTTGGGGTGCCGTTAATGGCAGTTGATCACCAATTGACCCTCATTAATCTGGGGGCCTTAGCGGTGGGGGCATTACTTCCCGATATTGACCAGCCCACTTCACACCTTGGCCGCCGGCACCGGGTAGTGAGTAAGGTGACGCACGGTGCGTTTGGTCACCGGGGGATGACCCATTCGCTGGTGGCACTGATTGGGGTTTACCTAATTGCTGTTCTGTTGCAGCGCCACTACCTAACGGCTGTCGCCGGGGTGTTGCCGTTTTGGTTGGCGTTTGGCTACCTGGCGCACCTGGTTGAGGACGCCGGTTCAAAGGACGGGGTGCCGTGGTTATGGCCGCTTGGTCACCGGGGAATGCGTCTTTTTGGTGGGTTAGTCTATTATTCAACCGGGAAGATTAGCGAGTACCTGATTTTAGGCTTTATGGGGTGCTTGCTCCTGATCGAACTGCGATTGATATGGTTGGGGACCCTGACACATCTGATTCCTGGAGGGTGGTTAGTAACGGTTGGTCACTGGATTCGGGAATGTCAGAGTTTTTTGCCCCGGTGAGGGTAGTTTTCAGTATAATGAAAGTAGAAAAAGGAAGCGGGGAGTGAATGAAAATGATGCATGATCAGGAAGTGATGGTGCGCGCCGCTCACATTCTTAAGGAGCATGGGATTAAGAGTACGCCTCAGCGGCAGGCGATTTTAAGCTGTTTGCTCACGTCCACGGCGCACCCCACGATCGATATGATTTACGATTACGTGAAGAAAAACGGGCTCGGGGTGAGTTTAGCAACGGTCTATAACACCCTGGAGTTGCTGTTAAAGACGGACATCGTAATTGAGGTTGAAAATGATAATAACGGCCACGTACGGTATGACTACTACGGTAAACCGCACTACCACGTTATTTGTACGCGGTGTAACCGCATTGTCGATGTTTTTGATGATTCGTTCCAGCAGTTTGAGAGTGCGGCCAAGCAGGCGACGGGCTTTAAGGTTGAGAGTAGTCAGTACGAGGTGTACGGCCTGTGTCCGGACTGTCAACGCACGTTAGGGGCGGATAATTAGTGGCGTCGCAAGCACAGGCCCTATTGTCAGCGTACACCGCGGCATTGGCGCGGGCACGCGTGACTGCGCGGATGGTTCCGGCGGCGTGTCAGCAAATTGACCAAGTTCAGGCTGCGTTCCGGTCGGTTGCTAGAAAACAGCTGCCAGAACGTCTTCCCCGGTTGGGGTTTAGCGATGAGTTAATCTGGCAACACCTTGATGACTGTCCCCAGTTGAGTGAAGTGGGGGATTTATTAGTCGATTTCCGGCAAGTGATGGTGACCTCCTTTGGGTTGTGGCACCTCTTTACGATGCAGTGGGTTTGCGACTTGGATAAATATCTTGGACCAGGGAACCGGTTGGAATTAATGGCCGGAAATGCTGCGCTTACCCGGTATTTACCCCGGACGATTGCAACCGATAACCTTGACTGGCACGGGCAGGATAATGAACACCCCACACCGTGGACGCCGGTTGAACTCCTAGATGCGGTGGCTGCCGTGGACCGGTACGCGCCGGAGGTGAACGCAATTATTATGGCATGGGCGCCGGACCAAGCCGCCCGTGATGTTGCGGTGGTTCAGCGCCTAGCGACCCTTGGGTGGCGCGGACGGTTGATTGTGGTTGGTGAAAAGAACGGTGCAACCAATAGTGCCCAGTTCTGGCACCGGGTTCCCGTGCGGTTGGTTTATGCACTTAATCGCCACCATCAGCCCGTTGATTTTATCCGTGATCGTGTTTATCAGGTTGGTTATTTTAGCAATCGTTAATCGTTGGGAGAACAGGCTGGTATGTTATAATCACCTTGTGAGGGCAAAAAAGCATTACTTGGAGGTTTTTTTGTGGAAAAAAGGGAACCACGGTGGCTTGAGGTCCTGAAGGTCTCACTGCCACTCTGCTTGAGCTACATTGCGATTGGGTTGGCGTGCGGAATCCTGCTGAATAAGGCGGGGTTTGTGCCACTCCTAGCTTTGTTAGTGTCGTTGACGGTTTTTTCAGGTGGGGCGCAGTTTTTGATTGCTTCAATGGTGCTGGCGCATTCACCGTTGCACACGATTTTGATCATGTTGTTTTTCCTGGAATTACGGTATGCGTTGCTTGGTTCAAGTTTGTCACAGTATGTTCGTGGAAAGAGCAAGCGGTTCGTTTGGGCCTTCGCGATTTCCATGAACGACGAAAACTATGCGGTTAATTACCTGAAGTTCATGACCGATAAGAAGTGGACCCCAAGTGATGCGCTGATGGTTGAGCATTATTCGCTTCTGTTTTGGTCGGTTTCTAACCTCGTTGGGTGTATCATCGGTGGGGTAATCCACATTAACCTGGCAATCGTTGATTTTGCGTTGACATCACTGTTTATCTACATGATTGTGATGCAGATGCGGAGTCGGCTAACCATTGTGATTAGCGTGTTATCAGGAGTGATTGCGGCCATTGCGATGGTTGCCCTTAAGAGTACGATGGGGTTAGTCGTTGCGACGATTATCGCTTCACTGACAGGCTTCTTTATTGAGGACCGGCTCCGAAAGGCCGGCAAGGCAAAGGGTTTCTGGTTGAAGCATATTATTAGTCCTGGAAGTGATCAGGAAGAGATTGCGAAGGAAGAGTAAGTGAGAGGAGCGCGTGATGACATCGACGGATCACCTGATTTTAATTTTGTTGGCGGCGGTCGTGACGTTTTGTCCCCGCTTTTTCCCGCTTCGGATTTTTACCCAGCACCACATCCCACAGTGGTTTAATGAGTGGATGAAGTACGTGCCGGTGTCGTTGTTTACGGCACTTGTGGTAAAGGATTTATTTTTAAATTCAAGCTACGCCTTTATCGGGCTTCACAGCGGTGCGAAGTTGATTGCAGCACTGTTGGTTGTCCTTGTAGCGTACCGAAGCCGGTCCATGGGGTTATCAGTTGTTTGTGGACTGGTAGCGGTGGCGCTATTAACCTGGGCGTTTGGAATGGCGTAGGTTATTAGAGAAAAGCAATATTCAGTTTAAAGAATCCATGGTAAGGTTGCCGTGGGTTTTTATTTTGTTTAAGAAGGGTAAATGTACCAGTATAATTTTGAGAAGCGGTATAATAAACGGGAAACGTTAAGTAAAGGGGAGATAATGATGCAAATTATTACACAGACACTAACAACGCCGCTCACCGAAACGGCGAAGTTGACGGGTTACGTTTTGGATAACACTGCAGAAATTGATGAAAACCGGGTCCGGCCGGCCGTTGTGATTTGCCCGGGCGGTGGGTACGCCTTTGTTTCGCAGCGGGAAGGGCAGGCCATTGCCAACCAGATGAACGCGATTGGGTTACAGGCATTTGTCCTTGATTACAGCTGCACCCCAACCCATTTTCCGGCCCAGCTGGCTGAATTAGCAACGGCCGTTAAGGTGATTCGGGAGCACGCTAACGAATGGCACGTTGACCCTAACAAGGTGATTGCAATGGGCTTCTCCGCTGGTGGTCACTTGGCAGGATCATTGGCGACGATGTGGAACCAGCCGGTGCTCAAGGACCTTGGCTTTGATCCGGAGGAGATTCGGCCCAACGCTTTGGCAATCGGGTATCCGGTAATTACGAGTGGTGAAAAGGCCCACCGGGGGTCATTTGACCACTTGCTCGGTGAGAACCCATCCGCTGAGTTATTGGAACAGGTTTCACTTGAGAAGCAGGTTTCAGCGGACACCCCGCAAACATTTATGTGGCAGACATACGAGGATCAGGCGGTTCCGGTTGATAACACCATTATGTTTGCCCAAGCACTGCGGGACCACGGGGTTAACTGTGAGTACCACATGTTCCCGCATGGTCCCCATGGGTTAGCCTTAGCCAGTGCAGAAACGGCGGCCAATGAAGACCAGATCGTTCCGGCCGTTCAGCAGTGGGTTGGCCTGTTTAAGACGTGGGTAACGACTAACGTGATGGATTAGCTTATCCGGTTAGTTCATAATGAGAATGAGGGTTGGGACATATAGGAGCCCAACTTTTTTGTAAACTGATTTTATCCAAACGAGTTCTACGGAAGTTTAGGGCCGCTAAACCTATGCAGTTTAAGGTGGCGGTTTTTAATGACTGGCGAACTCGTTTTTTTGCTGGTGAATTTTCCAAGTGGACGGGCCAGAAAGATGCTTAATTTAAATGAATGTATGTTAATTCACATATTCGCTTTCTGCTGAAGAGGGAGATAATCGAAAATATTTAATGGCGTAAACGCCGGCCGGGGTGGTTTTGTGAAAGCGAATTATTTTAATTTGAGTAAAACGCTTGCATCCGTATATATATATATATATATATACTTGGAACTGTAGGTACGTAAATACTTTTGGATCCAATTATGTTTGCGGCCGGGAAATAACTATGGGAAGTGTTATTATGGCTAGCAAGTTAAAAATTGCTGTCACGGAAAAATCAGCCAGTTTGTTTAATACTGAGCGTGAAACGGTTTTAGCAGACCACACTGATTTTGTTGATGTTGCCGCGGTAGTAATTACCGATGACGACATGGCAGTTGCTGAAAAGGTAAGCGCAACGGAGTTCGACATTCCCGTCTTTGTTTTTACGACGGATGCTGACAAGGTGATTGATGATGCCAAGGATGTTTACCACATTCTAAATATCAACACGCAGTACGATCACGTTCTTTACGACCGGGAAATCGAAACGGCCGCTGCTAAGTACGAAAAGAACGTGTTGCCACCGTTCTTTGGGGAATTGAAGTCGTACGTTGAGCGGGGGAACCTGCAGTTTGACTGCCCAGGACACCAGGGTGGTGGTTACTACCGAAAGCACCCGGCAGGAAACCAGTTCTACAAGTTCTTCGGGGAAAACCTGTTCCGGTCAGACATCTGTAACGCCGATGTTGACTTAGGGGACTTATTGATTCACGAAGGACCAGCGATGGAAGCGGAAAAGCACGCCGCTCAAGTCTTTAACGCTGATAAGACGTACTTCGTGATGAACGGATCAACGACCTCCAATAACATTGCAATTACCGCTGCCGTTGCCCCGGATGATCTGGTCTTGTTCGACCGGAACAACCACAAGTCCGCCTACAACTCAGCACTGGTAATGAACGGTGGTCGGCCGGTTTACATGCAGACTTCCCGGGACCCGTACGGCTTTATCGGGGGCATCTACAACGATGACTTTGATGAAGAATTCCTGCGGGCTCAGGCAGCTAAGGTTGACCCGGAAAAGGCTAAGCAGGAGCGGCCGTTCCGGTTAGCCGTTATTCAGCTGGGGACTTACGACGGGACGATTGCTAACGCCAAGAAGATTATTGAAAAGATCGGGCACCTGTGCGATTACATTCTCTTTGACTCTGCGTGGGTTGGATACGAGCAATTTATTCCGATGATGAAGAACTCATCACCATTAATTCCTGAATTGGGACCGGATGACCCAGGGATTCTGGTTGTTCAGTCAGTGCACAAGCAGCAGGCTGGCTTCTCACAGGCATCATACATTCATAAGAAGGACTCCCACATTAAGGGGCAGAAGCGTTACATCAACCACAAACGGTTCAACAATGCTTACATGAAGTACGCATCAACGTCACCGTTCTACCCGCTGTTTGCATCACTTGATGTAAACGCCAAGATGCAGGAAGGGGAAGCTGGGAAGCGGTTATGGCATGACTGCTTAGTAACGTCAATCAACGCCCGGAAGGAACTCCTGAAGCACAATTCCAAGATTCGGCCGTTTGTCCCACCAGTGGTTCACGGTAAGAAGTGGGAAGATGCTGATACGGAAGAAATTGCCAATAACATTGATTACTGGCGGTTTGAACCGAGTGACAAGTGGCACGGCTTTGACGGCTACGGCAAGGACCAGTACTACGTTGATCCAAACAAGTTCATGCTAACGACGCCGGGGATTAACGCGGAAACCGGGGAATACGAAGACTTCGGGATTCCGGCCGTTATTTTAGCCAACTACCTACGGGAGCACGGAATTATCCCAGAAAAGAACGACTTAAACTCCATTCTCTTCTTGATGACGCCGGCTGAAACAAAGACGAAGATGGACAACCTGGTAACGCACATCCTCAAGTTCCAGCAGTACGTTGAGGAAGACGCCCCGTTGAAGGACGTTCTGCCACGGCTGTACGCTGAAAACAAGGAACGGTATGCAGGTTACAGTATCCGGCAGCTATGTCAGGAACTGCACAACTTCTACAAGGAAAACAACGCTAAGTTATACCAGAAGCGGATGTTCTTACGGGACTACTTCCCAGAACAGGCCATGACGGCATACGATGCCAACGTTGAGTTGCTGCACAACAATGCTAAGTTAGTTAAGTTATCAGACATCGTTGGCGAAGTTGCCCTTGAAGGGGCGCTGCCGTATCCTCCGGGAGTCTTCTGTGTTGTGCCGGGTGAAAAGTGGTCCGAAACGGCACAAAAGTACTTCACAATCCTTGAAGAAGGAATCAACAAGTTCCCAGGATTCTCACCAGAAATTCAGGGGGTTTACTTCAAGGAAGAAGACGGGCGGATTAACGCCTACGGTTACGTATGGGATAAGTCAGATAAATAATATTGGAGTGATTTGTTGTGGCTCAGAAAAAGAAAATGAACGTGGTTCAGCTGACGGTGATTACCGCCATCAACATGATGGGTTCCGGGATTATCATGCTGCCAACCAACCTGGCGCAGGTTGGGACCATGTCCATTCTGTCATGGTTAGTAACGGCCGTTGGGGCGATGCTGTTAGCGTACGCCTTTGCTCAGGCCGGAATGTACACCAAGCACGAAGGTGGAATGGGGGGCTATGCCGAGTATTCGTACGGTAAGGCGGGGTCGTTCATGGCCAACTACACGTACGGGGTGTCACTGTTAATTGCGAACGTGGCGATTGCTATTTCAGCGGTTGGGTATGCTGCTGACCTGTTTGGCATTCACCAGTCACCGTTACAGGTGGCAATCTGGACGGCCATTACGATTTGGCTGGCAACCGTCTTGAACTTTGGTGGCCCGGAAAAGACCGGGAAGCTCGGGACGATTACCGTATGGGGGGTTATCATCCCCGTCGTTGCGGTTTGTCTGTTAGGGTGGTTCTTCTTTAGTGGTCACCGGTACGTCACGTCCTGGAACCCGCACCACTACACCTTCTTCAACGGATTGAGTAAGTCAATTTCAATCACGTTGTGGTCGTTCCTGGGATTGGAATCAGCGTCAGCTAACATGGACGCTGTCGAAAACCCGAAGAAGAACGTGCCGATTGCCGTTCTTGGGGGAACGATTGGGGCCGGTGTAATGTACATCGTTTCCACCAACGTTATCCAGGGAATTGTGCCAAACGCTAAGTTAGCAGCATCTAACGCACCGTTTGGGTTAGCATTTGCACACATGTTTAACCCGATGGTCGGCAAGATTGTCATCGCCCTGATGATTATTTCCTGCTTCGGTTCGCTGTTAGCATGGCAGTTCACGATTTCAGAAGTGTTCCGTTCTTCAGCAGTTGAAGGGTACTTCCCGAAGGTCTTTAAGAAGACGATTAGCAACGGGACCCCGCTTGCAGGAATGATTATCATCACCGTTATCCAGACGCTCTTAACGATGATGACGATTAGCCCAACGCTGTCGAAGCAGTTCACCATCCTGGTTAACCTCGCCGTGGTAACGAACGCCATCCCGTACTTGTTATCAATGGGTTCATTGATGACCCTGCAGCGGGCAAACGGCACGATTGCCAAGCGGAAGCGGCTGCTGACAAACATTATTGCGGTACTTGCTGGGTTGTACACGTTATACGCAATCTATGCATGCGGCGCAACCTCCGTATTATACGGAAGTATCGTAACGTTTGCCGGATGGACGATTTACGGGCTGTTATCCCCGAAATTTGACCTGCAGCAGAATAAGCTAGGCTAAACCAAAGAAGTAATAATACTATGTTGCTACCACGCCGTGGATTGTTTTGGATTGTCCAGAATGATTCACGGTTTTACGTTAAGGAGGATTATCATGAGAACAAAATTAACGGCTGCGTACCACATTGCAATTCCAACCGCATTTAAGCGGGAGACCGAGGAAGTTGATCCTGTCAATACGGTTAAGTACCTTCTTTACCTGAGAAAGTTGGGCGTTCACTCAGCGATGATTTCAGGAACAACGGGGGAACAGCACAGCATGACAGCGGATGAGAAGATTGCCCTTGTTGATGAGGTTGACCGGCATCCTGAACTTGCGGATGAGTTTGAGGTGATTTTTGGGGTGGCTGGTATTCGGGAACGTGAAGCAGGACGCCTTGCACGTCGGGTAAATGAGAGTCCGGTGATTAAGGGCGCACTAATTGGTTTCCCGCCGTATATTCAACCCACTCAAGCTGAAGGGTATGCGTACGCGCAGCACCTAACGGAACTGTGTAGTGATAAGGACGTAATTATTTACAATAACCCGGAACAAACGGGCTTTGACATTTCCGTTGAGTCGTTTGTACGGTTGGTTGCGGCCGAACCAAATATCATCGGGATTAAGGAAACGGGGGACTGGACCCGCGTTCCCGAAATGTTGCAGCGGTGTTCACGACCGGTTTTCGTGTACGCGGGGGGTGAACACCAGCTTGCAGCCAAGGTGCGGGTTGGGTATATGCGGATTTCATCGATTGGCGGGAATCTTTTCCCGGTTGAGATGCAGGAGTGGTTTGAACAACTGTTAACCGATCCAACCCTTCCGTTTCCCCACCAGCAGGCGGTTGATGAGATTGACAAGCATAGTTTCTATTCCTATTTAAAGGACCAAATTAGTGCTGCGACGGGCATTGATATGGGTGTTGGTCGGGCGCCGATTGGGGACTAATATGGCTCGGATTACTAGGAAACAGGTGACGGTTTTTCTTAGCGTCATCGGAGTCGGGATGGTTGCCTTTGCGGGAACGCTCCTTGAAACGGCTCTCAACGTCACCTTTCCAACGTTAATGACAACGTTTGGGGTGCCGTTAAGGGCAATCCAGTGGGTGACAACGGGTTACCTGTTAACGTCATCCTGGATGATGATGTTAACGGCGCCCCTTGAACGCAGAGTGGCGGTTCGGCGGTTATTCGGTTGGGGCGCAGGGCTGTTCCTCGCTAGCCTCGTGGGGTGCGCCGTTGCCCCAACGTTTGGCGTGCTGCTTATCGGGCGGCTGGCGTGTGGCGTTGCAACCGGAATATGCATTCCGCTGTTGTTTTTGGTGATTGAAACAACCTGTCCGCCCGCCCAACTGGGATTCTTTATGGCGGGTGGAACCGTGATTACCGCGCTTGCCCCTACCTTTGGCCCCATATACGGGGGACTTGTGCTTCAAACAGGAAATTGGCGGTGCGTCTTTTGGCTTCTCATCCCCATAGTAATCCTAGGAATGATCCTGTCATTTCCGTGGTTAAGCCAGCGAATTCAGCAGGCACACCCTTTGATTGGTGGTCATTTGTGTTAGCGATGCTTCTTTGTGGTCTGGGGTTATTACTGGCGAATAATCTTTTCCGGCTGAAGTGGTTCGTCGGAAGCAGTTGTGGTTGTGGCCTGGTAATTATTTTGGGATGGCAGTGGGCCCGGCACCACCGTCTGTTCATCGACAACCAGTTATTTCGGGTAACCCACTTTAGCCGGGAGTTTAGTTTATTTTTTGCGGTTCAAATGGTAAATGTTGCCCTGGGTGGATTTGTTTTACCCAACTACTTACAGCTGAGTGCCGGCCAGTCGGCGTTTACCGTTGGGTTATTACTTTTGCCGGGATTGCTGTGCCGGGTAAGCTTAATGCCCCTGGCTGGACGGTACTACGATCGGCACAAACCCGCACCAGTTAAGGAGGGACTAGTGATTTTTGCCAGTACCTTGGTCCTATTAGCAGGTTGCATTTATTGGCGGGAACCGCGCGGAATAATTGCAGCGGTATATTGTTGTTACAACGCGGGGCTGGCGTTAGTTCTCGGCAACCTGATGACCCATGCTTACCAGTTGGTTCCAGTGGAGATGGGTCCGGATGCCAATGCCGTGTTAAACACCGCACAGCAGTATTCCGGTGCCGTGGGGATTGCGGCCGCGAGCTCCTGGTTAACCGGCGCGGTCCATTGCGCCGGCCAGTACGGCAACGTCGTCGGGATAATGGCAATTGTTGGCCTATTAATCTGGGCTAACTGGACCAGGCTAGTGTCCCGAAAATGATAATGTGCACCAAAAAACGGGTGGGACTTTAATCCCACCCGTTTGGTATTAATTATGATTTGAAGTACTTCGACGTTCCGACAAACTTGGTGTAGCATAGCAGCGACACTTCCCATAAGCCGCCAGCAAGGAGCACACTCCCGATTGTGTCGGTGGCGAAGTGGTCCCGCAGGTAAATCCGCGTGAAGGCGATGAAGATCACCCAGCAGATTAGCGCAACCCGCAGCATTTGCCGCCGGTCCTGGTTTCCCATGCGGGGCAAAATAAACGTGAGTACAACCAGCACAAGTAGCATGGTAGTAAAGACGTGTCCGCTTGGGAAGCTGAATCCGTCTGCCGGTGCCAGCTTATTGAGCGGCCGCGGCCGGGCAACAACGTGTTTCATGATGAAAGCAACGCCCATGCATACAATGGTCGTCCCAAAGGCCCATATTCCATCAATGTGATCGTACTTGAAGAAGATCCATGCGCTTGCCCCGATGGTAAGCAGAAGGGCAAATGGGGGACATCCCAAGTACGTGACAAGGTGGATGAGGACGGTTAAAGCGGGGAAAGTAATGGGTTGCAGGATTCGCTGGATGGCGAAATCAAACCCGTAAACCAGGCCGTTTCCGGTCTTAACTAAAAATGCTAGAATTAAAAATAAAATGATGAACACCAGCGCGCGTGCTGAGCGGCGGGAATCATCTTGAATATCAATCATGAGAATCCTCCTATGTCGGATAGTAATTCACCGCTAATTCTATCAAGCTTCTATGGAGGGTGCAAACAACCACTAGTTGGTAGCGTAATGGTAGTAAGTCAACCATAAGCTGATTCTATTTACCACTACGATTT
>DSTMC04003__coassemble_876_pt1 | contig 32385 bp, 29 predicted proteins | sample DSTMC04003__metabat2_low_PE_028 | metagenome-assembled genome bin DSTMC04003 | reverse complement strand
AAGAGTTGGATTGATCGTCTTTTGGTATCTGAAAGTTAGTTTTTTCCCAGACACTGTCGCTTTGTGTTTGGTTTATCGTGCTAATTAGTTATTATCCTGACTCTGGCGGCTGCCCATGAACTGCCGGGCCGATGAAATCATGTTGAAACTGTCGAGTCGTTGCTTAAACCGGGCGGCCAGCATAGTAGTTAGCTCATCATATGCTAAGGCGGAGTAGTGAACGCCGTCCGGTTGGAGCATTTTCTCCGGCGTAGTTGCCATGTGCGCGTGCCACGGAATCAGGTCACAGTGCGTCGTCGTGGCGACTTGCTGGGTAGCCTGAACGTACTCCTGAAGATGAGCATTAACGGTGGAATCATCTGCGACGACCCCGGGCGTAATCAGCAGGCACTTCTCCGGGGTAATTTGGCGGACAAGCTGCGTGAGGGCTGCAGTATATGTAGTTGCTGAAAGGGGCTGTTTTTGCCGGGCGTCTGCCAGGCCGAAGAACGGCACCACGTAGTTTGGTTCGATTGCCAGAACGTCCGCTTGCAGCCGCTCCAGGGCGGACGTGATGGTACTGTTCGGAACACCCCGGTTAAAACAGTAGACGTCTTCCCGGCCAATCTTTGCCTTCAGCATGTCCGAAAACTTACTGGATGGGTAGCCGTCCGTATAGCCGGCGGTGATGCTATCCCCAAAAAGAACAATCCGAATCATTGTGGTCCCTCCGTCAAAAGTTGCATTCCTATTATATGCGTTTTAATGGGGAAGCACTACCCCTTTTTGGGTTCGTTTCGCGGGGAGAAGATGATATAATTATGCCCGTCAATAGGGGGTGACGGGGCGATGCAAAACGAAATGAACTACTACCGGATTTCGCGGGCGGAATGGGCGCAGTTGGAAGTCCCCGCACGAATTGCCCTGACTAACGAGCAACTGGCAGCGATCCGGTCGGTTAACGACCAGCTGTCATTAAAGGATGTCCGGGAAGTGTACCTGCCGTTGGTACGGCTTTTGGGAATGGAACTTCGCCAACGCCGGCGTCACCAACAGGCCCAAGCAGCCTTGTTGGGAATCACTCCGGCGCCCGCCCCGTTTATCCTGGGGATTGCCGGGTCGGTTGCGGTCGGGAAAAGTACGATTGCCCGGTTGTTGAATTTGTTGCTGCGGCAGGTGTTTCCAGACAAACGGGTGCAGCAGATTACCACCGATGGGTTTATCTACCCGAACGCCGAATTGAAACGGCGGGGGCTATTTGACCGTAAGGGGTTCCCTGAAAGCTACGACATGCCCCGGCTGATTACGTTTTTAAACGACATTAAAAACGGGGTGCGCGCCGAGGCGCCGGCCTACTCGCACGAAATCAGTGACGTGGTACCAGGGGAGTTTGACGTGGTGGACCACCCCGATATCCTGATCGTGGAGGGGATTAACGTCCTCCAGCTGCCGCCAAGTGAGCGGGTGTACGTGAGCGACTACTTTGACTTTTCGCTGTACGTGGACGCGGCAGAAGAGGACATCGAACGCTGGTACCTTGAGCGGTTCGGGATGCTGCTGGAGATGGCGGCCAAGGACCCGCACAACTACTATTACCAGTACACGCAGGGGCCGCGGGAAGACGCCTTCGCAATGGCCAAACGGGTGTGGCGGGACGTTAATTTGAAGAACCTGCACGAGTACATCCTGCCGACGAGAAATCGGGCTGACCTCATTCTTTCAAAGGACGGCCAGCACCGCGTAACCGAACTATTAATCCGAAAAGCATAATTGATGGCGACTAATGTCCGGATTTTGACGCTTCGACCGTTGACCGGACTTTTTTTTGTATGTACAATTAGAACGAATATTTTAAAACGAGGTGACGAGCGTGGCGCACGATATGCAATCATTCGATAAGATTCTCGTACTGGACTTCGGGAGCCAGTACAACCAACTGATTACCCGGCGGATCCGCGAGTTTGGCATTTACTCTGAGCTGATGTCGCACAAGACGACAGCGGAAGAGATTAAGCGGCTGGCGCCGAAGGGGATTATTTTCTCCGGGGGACCGGATAGCGTAAACGATCCTGGGGCTTTCACGGTGGACCCGAAAATCTTTAACCTGGGGATTCCGGTACTGGGAATCTGTTACGGGATGCAGCTGATGGCCAGCATGCTTCCTGGCGGCCAGGTTGAACCCGCTGACAATAAGGAATACGGAAAGGCTGATATTACGGTAACGCAGGACGACGCAGCGTTATTTACCGGGATGGACCGGCAGCAGACCGTTTGGATGAGTCATGGCGACCTGGTAATGCAGGTTCCGACCGGCTTTACGGCGGTGGCCACGAGTGCCAACTGCCCGATTGCGGCCATGCAGGATCCTAAGCGGAAACTGTACGGAATCCAGTTCCACGCAGAAGTGCGGAACACGGTGCACGGAAATGAAATCCTGCGGCACTTCGCGTTTGACGTGTGTGGTGCGCAGGCCAACTGGACGATGGACGACTTCATCGATATGCAGGTGGCTAAGATTCGTGAGGAAGTTGGCGACAAGAAGGTCATTCTTGGCCTGTCTGGTGGGGTTGATTCCAGCGTGACGGCGGCCCTGTTAAACCGGGCAGTGGGCGACCAGCTAACGTGTATCTTCGTGGACCACGGATTGCTGCGGAAAAACGAGGCGGGCCAGGTCATGGCGGCGCTCAACAAGGGCCTAGGAGTTCGGATCAACAAGGTTGATGCGGCGGACCGCTTCTTGTCCAAGCTCGAAGGAGTCACCGATCCGGAACAGAAGCGGAAGATTATCGGAAATGAATTCATTCAAGTGTTCAACGCTGAAGCCGCCAAGATGAAGGATGCAGATTTCCTTGCCCAGGGGACGCTGTACACGGACGTTATTGAAAGTGGAACGGACACGGCCCAGACGATTAAGTCTCACCATAACGTGGGGGGTCTACCGGAAGACGTGCAGTTTACGCTGATTGAACCGTTACGGACGCTCTTTAAGGATGAGGCCCGTGAACTGGGGGAAAAGCTCGGGTTACCGCACGACCTGGTATGGCGGCAGCCGTTCCCGGGTCCTGGTCTGGGAATCCGGGTCGTTGGTGCCATTACGCCGGAGAAACTTGAAATTGTCCGTGATAGTGACGCCATCCTCCGGGAAGAAATTAAGAATGCTGGTTTGCAGGAAGATATCTGGCAGTACTTCACCGTTCTGCCGGGAATCCGGAGCGTCGGGGTGATGGGCGATGGCCGGACGTACGACTACGCGATTGCCATCCGGGCCGTCACGTCCATTGACGGGATGACGGCGGACTTTGCCCGCATTCCGTGGGACGTTCTGCAGAAGATTTCGGTGCGGATTGTCAATGAGGTTGACCACGTTAACCGCGTTCTGTACGACGTGACGAGTAAGCCGCCGGCAACGATTGAGTATGAATAATAGGATAGTGTATAACATCTCCGAAGTAATGGCTCGGAGGTGTTTTTCTTTATTCTGAAAATTACGCAACTAACCAGCCTAACATTAGTGCAGTTCCGCCCGGTTAGTAATAAAATAGGGGAAGTTGAAAAGGAATGGGAGGATGAATTATGAAAAAACGCGCAGTTGTTCTTGGCCTCGGCCTCGGGATTAGTTTACTTTTAGCGGGGTGCGGGCAACAGCAGGTGAGTCACCATGAAAATCATCATGGGGATGCGCCGACCCACCAGCAGGCACAATCTAAGCAGCAGAATCAAAGTAAGCAGGTTGTGCTGAGTAACAGTCAAACAGCTCAAAGCAGCAGTAGTGCGGCGACCGTGAACCCGCACCACGTTCACCTGACGACCCAACAGCTGGGAACAATGGTGGCCCTGTTGAAGTACCCGAACTGGTTTAAGCAGGGGGTTGCGGATGGCAGCATGTACTACAGTGACCAGCCGAACACGGCTCCCGGAAGCGACCTAAACGGGTTTAGCTACGTAACGGCCAACGGGGACCCGACCAGCTATATTTATTTCCAGTTGCAGGGCGAAAACGTCGTGATTAAGTATGTGGATGCGTCACATGCCGATTGCGTTGCGGACGCGCCGATGCGGACCATCAGCGTGCGCCTCGACACGTTAATTAACGATTACTACAACACCAAGAAGAAGCAGGATGAAGTTAACGGCTACGCCAACCGGCTGCTGCCTGAATCGCAGTACGGTAAAAACGTTGACAACCAGAGCCAGAGCACGGGGGACTAACCATGACAGCACACGTTTACCTTGTCCGGCACGGCCAGACACTTTATAACCTAATGAATAAGATGCAGGGGTGGTCAGACACCCCGTTGACGGATGCGGGGATTGCCGGCGCCCGGCAAACGGGGCAGTGGCTCCGCACTGTTCACTTTGACGGGGTGTACAGCTCAGACCTCGGGCGGGCGGCGAAGACCTGCCAGCTAATCCTTGAAGAAAACCTGACGACGGATCCGGCCGCACAGGTGCAACTGCCAGCGTTTCGGGAGCAAAACTACGGCTACTTTGAGGGAATGGATAAGCAGTTGGCTTGGCGGCTAAACGGCGCCAAGCTGGGAATGACGACCCTCAAGGAGATTGTGACAGCTAAGTCGTTTAACGAGGCGAAGGACCTGATGAAGGCCGCGGACCCGTACCACTTAGCAGAGGACCATACGGAGTACTGGCAGCGGGTGGATGCCGGGTTTAACCGGTTACGGGCTAATTATCACCGGGGAAACATTTTGGTGGTAACGCACAGTAACACGATTGCCAGCCTCGTGGATCGGTTCAGCACCATTGACGTGCTGGCAGACTATCCTAAGAACGGCAGCGTTACCCGGTTGTCCCTGACGGATGACGGGCTAACGGTGGACTACTACAACCGGACGGGGGCTGACCAGGAGTATTAACAGGCACAATAAGGATATGAAAAACGGGGCGGTGACTTTCATCACTGCCCCGTTTGCTGTCTCGTTAGTACGGGTTATTCCTGATTTGCCTTGTTGATTGCGGCCAGGGCCACGTTATTTAACCAGTTAAGCGGTTGGTCAAAGTTTGGCTGGAAGAACATGTCCACCATGGCCAGCTGTTCAATGGTCATCTTGTTTTGGATGGCCAGTGAAAGGACGTTGGCCGACTGGGAAACGTCGTGCTTACTGAAGACCGCTCCTCCGAGAATCTGGTGGGTTGTCGGGTCCCATACAAGGCGGCAGGTGACGCTGGTGGTGGACGTCATGAATTCCGGCCGGTACGGTTCTTCGATCGTGACGGCGTCCGCTTTAAGTCCGCGCATCTTGGCACCCTCAACGGTTAGGCCGGAAGCGGCCATGCAGCACCCGTATAGTTCGACCGCTGAAGTGGCCTGTGTTCCCATGTACTTCACGGTTGGCTGGTCAATGTTTTGCCCAATCAGCATTCCCTGACGCACGGCGTTGGTCGCCAGCGGGATGTAGTCGTCCTGACCGGTCGGGTTGTAGTGGACGTTGGTGGCATCACCGGCCGCGAAGACGTTCGGGTTGCTGGTTTGCATGTATTCGTTTGTCCGGATGGCGTGGTTCGGGAGCATGTCAAGCTGACCGTCAAACAGTGCGGTGTTCGGTTTAAAACCGGCACACCATACGGCCACGTCCGCGGCGTAGTCGCCCTTATCGGTGTGGACGGTAATCTGGTCGCCCTGTTGCTCAAAACTGGTAACCTTTTCCCCGAGCGCAAGCCGTACCCCGTGATCCCGGTACTCCGCCTCAATTTTGTCGCTGAGGTCCTTGTCAAAGTTTTTGTATAGCACCCGCGGGAAGGCGTCCACTAGGGTGACGCCTTTGCCGGCCAGGGACAGCTGTTCGGAGAGTTCTGCCCCGATGTAGCCGGCCCCGATAATCACGGCCCGCTTAATTGACGGCGCCAGGTTCTTCAGCGTTTCGGCGTCGTGCCAGTCCTTGCACAGGTAAACGCCCTTGCTGTCGATGCCGTCAATTGGGGGGATGACCGGGAGGGAACCAGTTGTTACGACAAGTTTATCGTACGTGGCCGTGGTTTCTTCATCGCTAACGCAATCCTTGACGCGCAGGGTTTGGGCGGTTACGTCCACGCTGAGGACTTCGTGCTGCATCTGCATGTGGGCTCCTAAAGCCGCCAGCTTCTCCGGGCTGGAATAGAACATCTTCTTGGGGTTTGAAACGTGGTTCCCTACCCACAGGGCAATCCCGCATGAAAGGAACGAGAGGTTATCGTTCTTTTCGTAGACCGTGACGTCGTAGTCCGGATGGTTCGTTAAAATCTGTTGGGCGGCAAACGTCCCGGCGTGGGTCGCGCCAATGATTGCAATTTTCATGATTAAGCACTCCTTTTTTAAAAATTACAACGTCATAATAATTCCTGATTGTGAAAAAGTCAACTAAAAACGTGGAACCCCTTTCTTTACATAAAGTTCAGGTTATAAGGGGTTAATGCTGGACTGATAATAGGGGTAATAGTGGTTATGTTCACATTCATCTTTAAAGCATAATAAAAAGGCCGTGATTCTCATCACAGCCTGAACACTCATCATTATAAGGTTTAGTTCTTCTTCGCCGCCTCGTACCGTTCGTGGTAGTTTGCCAGCAGTTGAAGGACCTGTTCCCCAATCACCGTGTAGGCGTGGGTCGGTAGGTTCGCTTCGGACACCCGCAGCTTCCCCGGCGTTGTTCCGAAGCCCGGACCGTCCATCAGCGTAATCCCGTTCTTCTTTGCCAGGTTAACCAGGAAGTCAATTTGTTCAAAGTTTTCTTCGAGGTACTTCCGGAAGTCCTTGCCGTACTTGTGCTCGGCAATCTGGTAAATATCGAGTAAGGAGTAGTATTTGGTGTTTTCCTTGCTTTCGTCCGGGTTAATGCCGAGAGCGGCGCACAGCCGGTTGTACCGCTCACTCACAATCCGCCGCGACTCGTTGATGTATTGGTCGTCCTTGCCGGCAACTAGATGCGTTAGGGCAAACAGGTCTTCCATCACCTGCTGGGGCGTGGAGAGCCCGGCAGTGTGGTACAGCCCGATGGAGCGGCTGTCCGCCACCATCCGCTCAATGAACGACATCTTGTCGGGGTGGAGCACCACGTTGCCGTAGCGTTCGTCTACTTCCGCACGCTGGGCGGACGGTAATTCACCGACGAGTTTGTCAAAGACGTTGTCGTCGTGCATAGCAATGAGCCCGAGCCGCCAGCCGGTTGCCCCGAAGAGCTTGGAGAACGAGTAAACCAGCATCGTGTTGTACGGCACAACGCTGTAAATCGTCTGGAAGTTTTCGGCAAACGTTCCGTAGACGTCGTCCGTGACGATCATCAGGTTCGGGTTCTTAGTTACGGCGTGTTTGATGGCCGCCAGAGCCTGCTTGTCAAACGCCTTGGCGCCCGGATTACTTGGATTAATGGCACAAACCAGCTTGATGCTTGGATCTGCCAGCTTTTCCAGTTCTTCCGGTCGGATTTGCCAGTTGGTCGTTTCGTCCGCCACTAGGTTAACCTTGACGAGCTGGTAGTCGTTGAGCACCGGAATCTCCAGGTACGGCGTGAAGATTGGCGTGGTCAGCGCAATCTTGTCGCCAGGGTGGATCAGGTGGTTTTCCTTCAGGGAATTAAACAGGTAGACGATTGCTGCCGTGCCCCCCTCAGTCGGGAAAACCTGCGTGTGCTCTTCCAGATCAACGCCGTCGTACAGTACGTCCTGGATGTAGCGGTTTAAAATCCGTTCGGTGTAGTGCAGCACCCGGTCTGGGGACGGGTAGTTGTTTCCGAGCGCCCCGTCGGTGAGTTCCTTCACCAGCCGGTCAGGAATAGCCGCCAGTTCATTCACGCAGTAGTCCACGGCCGCCTGCAAAAACTTGTCCGCCGGGTGTTCTGCGGGTTCCAAAAACTGCTTAAAGCGGGCGGCAATCCCCGCCGTTTCGGTATACCCGGCCAGGTCGTACTCGTTAATCGTCCGCCGGGTCTCAGTAATTCCAAATTCAACCAGCCGGTTAAATGCCAGCCGGGCCTTCGTGTTCAGCCAGTTCGGGTCGCCCCGTCCGGCGTTCAGGAAGGCGTTGTGGTGGTCATTATTTTGTGCGAGCTTGTTAATCTTCTTGCTAATTTCAAACGCATTTAGCTTAGCAAGCTGTTGCTCGTCTTCTCTGTCCACGAATATTCACTCCTTCAAAATACTTACCCTAGTAGGTTACTATTTTTGGCGGGGAAGTACAATTTCTTTTATGCTTTTTTTGCGGTCTTTTTTACCCCGCGAAAATTGAACCCCACGGAGGGCTCTGCTAGAATAGAAGTAATCTTAAATAGGAAATGAAGGTCATATTAATGGAAATTGAACGCGCTTGCACGTCCATGCTGGTGGGGAAGGATGCCAGCATCGATGGTTCCGTAATGATTGCGCGGAACGATGACACCTTCCTGCCGCTGACCCCCCAGCGGTTTTACATGCACCCGGCATGGCACGGGGAGAAGGGCAAGAAGATCAAGTCGTGGTTAAACGGCTTTGAGATGGAACTGCCGGAAAACGGCTACCGCTACAACGCCGTTCCGAACGTCGACTACAAGAAGAACGGGTACTACGAGGAAAGTGGAATTAACGAAAAGAACGTTGCCATGTCCGCAACGGAGTCAACGTACGGTAACGAACGGACGCTGGCCTTTGACCCGCTGGTAAAGGACGGGTTGGATGAGGACTGCATCGTCAACGTCACGCTGCCGTTCATCGACTCCGCCCGGCAGGCCGTTCAGTTCCTCGGGAAGCTGATTTCCAAGTACGGTTCGCCAGCCGGCAACTCCGTGCTGTTCGCTGACAAGAACGAAGCATGGTACATGGAAATCGTAACCGGCCACCTGTGGCTCGCCCAGCGGATTCCGGACGACGCTTACGCCGTGGTCGCTAACGAAGTTGCCATCCAGCAGGTTGACTTTAACGACACGGAAAACTTCCAGTGGGCGGACGGCATCCAGGAATTCGTTGAGGAACACCACCTCAACCCGGATAAGGAAGGGTGGAACTTCCGTCACATCTTCGGGACGTTCAACGAAAAGGACCGCCACTACAACACGCCACGGGTTTGGTACGGTCATCACCTGTTTAACCCGGAACTCGATGAGGATCCGGAATCAGGTGAATTACCGTTTATTATGCGGACAAATCACAAGTTCACGCCGGATGACATTGAGATGTACCTCGGCTCCCACTACAACGAGACGCCGTACGACCCAATGGGCCACGCGGACGATGCCGACAAGTATCGTTACCGGCCAATCGGCTTGAACCGGACGCAGAACTCCCACGTTCTGCAGCTGCGGAACGACGTCCCAGAAGAGCAGCAGGCCATCATGTGGCTGTGCATCGGTTACCCGGAATTCAGCCCGTACGTTCCGTTCTACACGAACGCCAACGATACGGACCCGAGCTTCTCACAAACGCCGCTTGAAATGGACGTTGATGCCGACTCTGCATACTGGCTGTACCGCCACATGTCAATGCTGGTGGAGAGCCACTACAGTAAGTTCGTTCAGGACAACACCGACTACCTGATTGAATGCCGGCGCGTTAACCGCAAGATGATTGCTGAGATTGACAAGGAAGCCGCTAAGCTGCACGGTGCCGAATTGACGGAATTCCTAACGCAGAAGAACTACGAGATTGTGGCCACGATGAAGAAGATGACCAAGGAATTGATGAACAAGCTCATCATGAAGGGCATCGAGTTGTCGAAGTTCACGTTTAACATGGATAAGAACCTGTAAAACTAGGATCTTGTAATGAAAAGGACCTACTACTTTATGTGTAGTGGGTCCTTTCTATTTATGGTCAACTTTCTATTCAGCACTTAAAATAAAGAGTCGTGAGCTAAAGTCGCCCTTAATGTCCTCGGTGGCGACCTGGCCTGCTTGTTCATCGGTAGTAATTAAACCGGCGTTCATGAGTTCATCGCCGCCGTGGCTCCCATAATCCTGACCACCTTCTTCGGTAACGCGATACTGTGCGTTAGAATCGAGCCCCCGAAGGTATGTTAGGCGGAACGGGGCGTTAACATCGTTGAGCATTTTGTAGACCTCAACAAGGGCGTGGCGCTTGTCTGGGCTAACGACCATCCACGCTGCAATGTTGTGTGTAAACGGATCCTGCAGGCGGTAAAAGGTGCCGTGGTTAATAATTTCGCGGGATTGCTTAGCAAACCTAATCTGAGCATTGACTGTCTTTTGTTCGGCGGGGGTTAATTTATTCAGGTCAAGTTCATAGCCAAACCCTCCGCCGAAGAAGGCAATGTCGCCGCGTGTTTTTAATGGGGTACTTCGGTTTAATTGGTGGTTCGGCGTGATGGATACGTGGGCTCCCATGGAGCTGAGGGGGTATCCGTAAGACGTACCGTACTGGATCTTAACCCGTTCTGCGGCATCACTACAGTCGCTTGTCCAGGCCTGGGGGGCATAGTACAGCATTCCGGCGTCAAACCGTCCCCCGCCACTTGCGCAGGATTCGAAAAGAATGTCTGGGAATCGTTTGATCAGCCGCTCGTACAGGGAATATACGCCAAGAATGTAGCGGTGGAAGATTTCGCCCTGTTGGTCGGCAGGGTATGCTGCCGAATAAACTTCAGTGATATTCCTGTTCATATCCCATTTAATATAATCAATATCAGCACCGGCCAAGATTTTTGCCATCATTGTATAAATTGCATCGACAACTTCCGGTCTGCTGAAGTCAAGAACGTACTGTTGCCGTCCGTGGCTAGGGTGCCGGTGAGGGGTTTGAATAATCCAGTCAGGATGGTTTCGGTACAGTTCACTATCCTTATTGACCATTTCTGGCTCAAACCACAGGCCAAACTTCATTCCTAATTTTTTAACCCTGGTGGCGAGTCCCTTTATTCCGTTCGGAAGCCGGTTGCGGTTGGCCCACCAGTCGCCCAGGCCGGAAGTCTCGCCGTTCCGGGTGCTAAACCAGCCGTCGTCAAGTACAAACAGTTCAATTCCACGGTCACGTGCTTTTTTGGCGATTTGAACGAGCTTATCCTCATCAAAGTTAAAGTACGTTGCTTCCCAATTATTAATCAAAACTGGCCGGTTACGGTCACGCCACTTTCCCCGAACAAGCCGCTCACGAAGCAGGGCGTGGTTGGTTTGGCTAAGCCCGTTAAGCCCCGTGTGCGAGAACGTAATAAGGGCTTCTGGCGTTTGGAAAACAGCCCCCGGATTAAGTTTCCAATCAAAGTTTTGGGGGTGGATTCCAACGGTTAGTCGCGTAACGTCGTACGTGTCAACCTCTGCTTGAATGCGAAAATTACCGCTATAAACAAAGGTGAATCCAATAACAGTTCCCAAGTCTTCGGTTGTATTCGGGCGTTTAAGAATAACAAACGGGTTTTGCATATGGCTTGATGCGCCCCGGGTACTTCCAACCGCTTGGATTCCCTGCTGAAGATGGCGTGCTTTCGGTTGCCGTTCACGGGCCCACGCTCCTGAAAATTGAAGCCAGTCATAGTTGGAGTCCGGGAGGTCAAGCGCTAAACTCATTGCTTTCGTGATATGTAAGGGCTGTTCACCATGATTAACAAACCGGACATTGCGCGCGATTACGTTGCGGTCTGCGTAAATTGTGTACGTTAGGACCATGTCAGCGGCAATGACATCATCGTGGAGGGTGATTTCAAGGGTCGTTGCCTCGTCGTTACTTTCAACGTAGGTGGCCGGGAGTCCGTCTAGGCGGGGTTTCCCCGCGAAAATGTGGTGTTTTTGGTAGGTGAAGTTCGTAATCGTACTACCGTTCTCCTGTTTAATTTCAACGGCGGGGTCGCGGAAGTCTCCCGTACCGTATGCCGGATATTCCTGGCGCAAATCGCCAAGCGAGAATGAATACTCGTGGTCATACGTATAAGCTGAAACGGGTCGGTAACTATGCTCCTCCCTGTCCGTGTAGTCGTGGTTAGTGGCGATTCGTTTGCCAAAGTAAAGGTTGCCGAGTTGACCGTTTCGCATGATGTGAAAAACATAGCTTATTTCATCGTTGTACAGGTGAAACTGGTGACTTTTTTCAAGAAATTCAATGCCCATAAGATTACCTCCATTCTGAATCCGCTTACATAATAAAACGAACAGCACGTGATTAAAACAGAACATGATAATCACCTAACAAACGGATAACTTTACGCAACACCTATCCGTTGTATTGAGAAGTGCGGTTGTTAACAATAGGGATGGTTGCGCTTTCCCTGACGATAACTGGCGGGAGTCCCTCCAATGACGCGTTTGAATGCTTTGGTGAGTGCTTCGGTGGTTGAGTAGCCACACTGGTGAGCAATTGTCTTTATGGGGGCGTTTGAGCTTTCTAGAAGGTGTGTGGCGTAAGTGATGCGGACCGTCGTGATGTATGAAGCGGGGGTGGTCCCGGTGGTTTGCTTGAATAGCGTTGTTAAGTAGCTACGGTTTAAACCGATATGGTTGGCGATTGTTGTGACGGTAAGTGGCTCCATGAAGTGTTGTTGGATATAGGTTAATGCTTGGTTAATGTATGGATTATTTTCGCGGAGACGGACGGTGGGAATGCCGGTGTCAATTAAGCTGAGAACGTGAAATAGGTTTCCGAGGAGATGAAACTCATCGCCAACTGTTGCTGGGGTAATTACCGTATTGGCAATTAACGTCATAATTTTTTTGAGACTAACCGGGGTGGTTTTGAAAATGGGGTACTGATCGGTTAAGGCTAACCGCTGGACAATTGTTGGTGCGGCAGAGCCGGTAAACCCGATCCAAAAGTATTGCCATGGATTGACGGAGCTCGCAACGTATTTTGTCTGAACGTGGGGACTGATAAAAAAACCGTCGCCTGCTTTGAGGTGGTATTGGGCGGTTGCTGTAATGAAACTTCCCTCTCCTGCAGTAATAAAGTGGAGCAGGTAGTAGGGACGGATAGCGGGGCCGTATGTATGTGTGGGCGCGGTCACAGAGTCGCCGGCAGTTGTTAGCTGAAGCGCTAAGATAAAACGGTTATCAAAATTAACAACGGTTGCATTTTCCATTTTTAAAATTCCCCCTGAGTATGTTACGGGCATTATACCGCAAAGTGAAAGGAAGTTGAGGAAAACATGGTGACAAGAAAAAGTCGGCGGCGGATTGGGATGGCTTTCTGGGGAGTGATTATCACGGGCTTCTGCGTTGGAGGACTTCAGAAGGCCAACTTTGGAACGGACCCGTTTACGTGTTTTGTAACGGGAATCGCGCGGTTGTTCGGAACAAGTTACAGTGTTTTTTACGTTGTGGTAACTGGTATTTTCCTAGGAGGTGTTTTTGTTACCCAGTGGCACTACATTGGCGGGGCAACGGTTATTAACCTGTTACTTACAGGCCCCGCAGCGGGGGTCGCCCATTCTTTTTTGAATATGCTCATGCCGCATCCGGGAGTATCCGCACGCTTGATGGTCATGGGCGGAGCGTTAGTCGTGATGTGTTTTTCATCCGCATTATACTTTACCGCGGATATTGGGGTGTCTGCCTACGATGCGTGGGCGTTAATGGCAGCGAATGACTACCACCTCACGCCGTTCCGGGTGGCGCGCGTGGTTAGTGATTCAACGTGTGTTCTAATCGGCTTTCTGTGCGGGGTTATGCCGGGAATTGGGACAATTATTACGGCCCTTTGCATGGGTCCGTTAACGTCCTTTTTCCGCTCACGGGTAACAGAACCGTTCCTTGCGGCCGTAGCGGATTAAAGGGCTTAAGTTTGTTCTTCTTTTCATAAAATTCCGGGCATTTCCCCGCAAACGCCCCTCATAATGGTATAATCAAACTAATTTTAATCTAATTTATGGGGGTAAATTCATGGACACACCGAAGGAAAATAAAAAAATTGGGTTGATGACCCTGGTAATGATGATCATTTCCGCCATCTACGGGTTCGCCAACACCCCGAAGGCCTTCATGCAGATGGGGTATGCCAGTATCGTCTGGTACATCCTCGCCGCGCTGGTCTTCTTCCTGCCAGTCAGTCTGATGCTGGCGGAGTATGGTTCATCCTTTAAGGAGGCCAAGGGAGGCATCTACTCGTGGCTGGAAGGCTCAATTGGTGAAAAGTGGGCCTTCATTGGAACGTTTATCTGGCTGGCGGCGTGGATCGTCTGGATGGTCCAGGTCGCTTCCGGTTACTGCATTCCACTGTCCTCGTTCATTTTCGGGAAGGATACGACGGCTTCGTGGCACCTGTTTGGTCTCAGCTCAGTTGAAACGCTCGGGATTGCGGGGATTCTGCTGGTGTTGGTCGTCACGTTCTTCTCGGTACGGGGCATGAACGCTATTGCCAAGGTTGCTTCCATCGGTGGGGCCTTTAACGTGGCGTTGAACGCCATCTTCCTGGGCGCCAGTGTCATTATCCTGGTGTTAAACCACGGTCACTTGGCTCAGCCAGTTAGTGGGTTAGGCTCCTTCATTCACTCACCGAACGCTCAGTTTGGAACGCCGATTGCGATGATTTCGTTCATTGTTTACGCCATCTTTGCGTACGGCGGAATGGAAACAATGGGCGGGATCATGGACAGCCTTGATAAACCCGAAAAAACCTTCCCGCGCGGCATCCTGCTGGCAACGATCTTCATTGCGGTGGGGTATGCCTTAACCATCTTCATGTGGGGCTTCAGTACCAACTGGCAGCACGCCTTCGGTAGTGGCAAGGTTACGCTGGGGAACGTGACCTACGTGCTGATGGGGAATCTCGGGATTTCCTTCGGGGAAGCCATCGGTGTTTCCCACCACACGGCCTTATTATTCGGCCAGTTAATGATGCGCTTTACGGGCTTTAGTATTTTACTGGCCGTAACGGGAAGCTTCTTCATCATGACGTACTCCCCGATTAAGTCGTTCATCATGGGCTCAGACAGTAAGCTGTGGCCAAAGCGAATTACTAAACTCAACAAGGCTGGGATGCCGGCGTTTGCCATGTGGGTCCAGGCAGCCGTTGTTTGTGTCGCCATCTTCTTCATCTCCTTCGGGGGGTCAACGGCGGCTAAGTTCTTCACGATTCTGATTAACATGGGGAATGTGTCAACGACCTTCCCGTACCTCTTCTTGGTCGGGGCGTTCCCGTTCTTCAAGCGGCTGAAGAACATTGACCGCCCGTTTGAGTTCTTCAAGAACCGCTTCTGGACCAACGTCCTGGTAATCTTCTGTCTGGTTGTTTTGGCCGGCGGGATCATCTTCACGATTGTGCAGCCGATCCTGCAGCACGAGTACATGACCGCCTTCTGGACGGCAATCGGGCCGGTCTTCTTCGGAACCGTGGCGTTTATCTTCTACGCCTACTCCAACCGCAAGCGGCAGCGGGAGAGTAATGCAGATTAGCAATAGTAATTAATAATTATCAGGAAGGGTTGTGCTGGTAGGCGCAGCCCTTTTCGTTACTTTTGGGTGGTTGCGTTCTCCCGTGAATGCGAACTGGCGTCGATGAACGAAAGGCGCTATAATCGGGAACAGATTTATTAAGAAAAAATTACGAAAGTGGAGGATGATACGGATGACAACAAACCACCACCGCCTTGCCGTTGGGCTAATCATCGGCGGCTTGCTATTCGGTTGGGGAGCAACCGTCCAGGCTAGTTCTTCCCACAAGGCGTCCTCAAGCTCCCGGGTGACCCCGGCCATGGTCAGCAGTCAGGGCACACCAGCAGGGACCAATTTTCCGCAGGACATGCAGGGGACCTGGTACACGGCGGACGGCGCAACTTTGACCATTCACGGCAACCAGCTTCAGACTGACGACGGCCACGGGCACACCTCAACGTTGGAGGCCCACCCAGCCGAGCAACACACCGATGCGGACACCAACCATCACCCGCAAACGATGCAGGTCGATACGGTTAACTGGTGTTTCCTGACGAACGTGACGATGCACCACCATCGCTGGCTGCGGGAGTACGGCTGGACGCAAAGTAAGGGCGACGGCACCCTGTACCGCGTGACGAAGTGGCACCACCACAAGGAGTTATTGCGGAGCGACGACCTGTCGACAATGCACTACTTCCGGAGTGCGCACGCTGCCCGAGTATGGGAGCATCATCACCATTAAAAAAGATAAATCATTGAGTTGTGATTATCTAAGCGGGAGCGGCGTGATAGAATGAAACCGAAGAGTGCGGTCTGGCAGTGCGCCGTGGCCAGAAAAGGAGCCGATGATAATGAGTAGTGATATTAAAATTCGCCTGATTAAGCGGATGGAAAACTTCGCAACGTCGGAAGCAGCTGAGCAGTTCCGCAAGCAGGTTTCGGAGGCAGCAAGTAAGGTATTGCTCCGGGACGATGCGATTGGGCTGGTCTTTTTGGGCGGCGAGTACCGTCACGCCGACCATGCCATGACGATGGACTGTGCCATCGTTAACAAGTATGATTTCCAGATCAACGGGGTAATGATGAACCTGAATGCTCAGCTGAAGGGCAGTGAGAAGACCAACATCCACCTGGAAGTAATGCCCAATGATATGGGCGTCTTAAACAAGGATGAAGGGGTTGTACTTCGGTTAAACGTGAAGTTTGCGGGCTTTGAGAGTGACGAGGATTTCCAGGTTAAGCCGAAGGACATTACGTTAACAATTAATGCAGTGCAATACTCCCGGGTAGACGGTAAGTAAACAATCAGCCTTTAACTAGTTAAGGCCACCAGCAGGATTGCTAGTGGCCTTTTTCACTTATTTTCATTTTTTAATGGTGAGCAGAATGCTTGCAAACGGGGAAGGTGTCGTTCTAACCCCCGAAAGAATACTAAAACTAGCACGAATCCTGAAAATAGTAGCAAATTATTTTCATCTTAACCATTTCTTAAATATGCTATCAATTTTTCAACAAATTTAATGAGTACATTAAAAACGTAAATAGTAGTTAAATTTACTATTAAATAAATAGAAGGAGATAAGTGAGAATGAAGAAAAATATTGTAAAACCTTTGTATTCATTCGGAACAGCTGTACTTGCTTTCGGGACATTAGCTACTGCTAGTATGCCAATTGTAAGTGCAACGACAGTTTCTAGCTCGCAAGAAGCAGCAGTTTCACAAGTTGTTGCTTCTTCAAAATCAAAGAGCTCATTACAAAATTCATAAATGAGTTCTCGGGTATTAACAACGGTTGCTTCAAGTAAAGCAATGTCACAACCGTCGGCATCATCATCGACGGTGGAAGGATCACAAACTTCTGCTTCTAATGCAAGTGTTGCTCAACACTCAATGAAAGTAATGCATTTAGCAGCGAATGCTTCTTCTGAAGAAGGACCATATGTTATTTCAGGAACAATGCCAACACCGGCAACAGCAGCTGATGGTTGGAAAGTAACTCAAGGACCGGATCATGATGGTGAAGTAGTATATTGTTACGATCCCGACAATTTTAACCCAGCAGCAAACGGAATTAATGGCAATCCATTAGTTGAAAACCCGGCAGGGGGAGTTCACTACAACCGTTCAGATTTATGGAATGGTTCAGAAGCCAATGGTTATAGTGCAGCATCAGTCGATAAAGTTGCTGCAGTATTGTATGCCGGTTATCCAAATAATATTGGCAGTTCTCAATATAACGGACCAATCAGTCAAGCTCAAGTTGACCAATGGTATCAACAGTATCTTGCTAAAAAGAAATTATCATCATCACAATATTCAGAAGCTCAATATGAATATGATATGACTCAAGATGCCATTTGGGGCGTTGAAGGAAATGTGCCAGGTGATAACGTTGCAGATTCACAATGGAGTAAGCAATACCAAGAAGATCCATTATCAAGAGCACTTTACAACTATGCTCAACAATATCCGTTAGATTCACAAAATGCGGCTAAAAATGGGGTTACTCTTGAAAATGCTCAAGGCCAACCAATTGGCGCTAATGACACATTGACCGTTGATCCATCAACTCACGAATCAGAAGGATTCCAAGTTAAGGGTGGAGACGTAACATTACCTTCAAGCATGAATGGCTACAAAGTTGTTAATGCTCAAGGCCAAGCAGTTTCAACACTTGAACCAGGTGAAACATATCGTGTAGTATTTGAACCTTCAACGGATCCTACAAAGACCAACATGCTTTGCCCATATCTTCATGTTGCAACTGCAGACTACTATCACTCAAATGAAGCTGAAGGTACAATGACTTACGGACCAGAGAAAGGTCAAAAGAAGCCATGGCAAAACATGGTTGGATTGGAAACTAACATGTCAAGCCTTAACATTAAGTTTGCAATGAGTTCAAGTCAATCATCAAGTTCAAGTAGCAAGTCAAGCTCAAGTTCAAAGAGCTTAAGCAGCTCATCAAGTAGCAAGAGTTCAAGTAGCAAGGCTTCATCAAGCTCATCATCAGCTAAGGCAGTTTCAAGCAGCAAGGCTTCATCAAGCTCAGTAGCTTCAAGCTCATCAGCTAAGAAGGGCGTTGTAGTTGCTGCTAAGAGTTCATCAGCTAAGGGTCAGGGCGAAGGCCACGGTCATGGTTTACCAGATACTGGTAACGCCATCGAGGCAGGCTTAGCAATCATCGGTGCCATGATGGCAGCCGCTGGTGCATTCATCGCCGGCTTCAAGCGGAACAAGAAGCAGGACTAATCCAGCGCGATTAAACTAAAACGAAAAGGGATCGGGTAACCGACCCCTTTTTTGTGTGTTTAAGTGGGGTTACAAGAAGGCAAGTATAAAAATGGTTTTTTTGTTTCCTTTGATAGTTGCGGATGAGTGCGATATGTGGAAATATTGGACTTCCTGGGAGAATACGCGGATGATCGTATTCAAGAGGTCTTTTCTGCTCTGAGCGTTCAGCAAACATTAAAAGGGGAATTTATGAAGAGCTAGAAGCAGCACAATCGCGATTATAAGAAAGTAAGCGGCCGTCATCCGAGATGGGATGGCGGTCGTTGTTTTACCAGTTAAAAGCTATAGTTTTCGATGGGCGTATCGAACCAGTCGTACCGCAGAATGTGCCGGTGCTTCCGGTCAACGGGGATCCACAACCCCGTGTGCATAATGTCGCGCATCACCTTCAGGAAGACGTTATCGTGGGCGGTGCTTCGCGGCCGGGTGACGGTAATGAGCTCATTTGTTTCGGTCTTGAGGACAAGGGCGTGCTTGCTGAGCTTGACCACCTGGGCGGGCACGATGTCCGCCGTTGCTTGTTTGCCTGATGTTTTCATGAAATCACTCTCTTTCTATCAGGACCCGGGGATTGCTTTCCCCGTACCATCATTGTACGTGGTTTGGTTAAGAACACCACGGATAACCCCGGGCTTTTATGAATCCTTACGTTCGTTTGGACTTTCATAAGAAGTGTGAAAGAAAGTGTTTCAAAACAAAGACGGTCGTAAAAAGGCTAGGGCTTTGCCGTCCCAGCCTTTGATAGTCTTATTCTGTTTGTTTGTTTTGCTGCCGGGCTTCCCGTTCACTGCGGGCCTCCTTTGGCAGAATCAGGTTGAGGATAATCCCCAGCACTGCCGCCACTGCTAAGCCGGAGAACTGGTACTGACCTAACTGCAGGTAGGCGTTCCCAATCCCGATTACCAGGATTACCGAGGCAATCATCAGGTTCCGTTTTTTATCGAAGTCAACGCGGTTGTCGATCAGCACGCGCAGCCCGCTTGAAGCAATTACCCCGAACAGCAGGAACGAAATTCCCCCGATGACCGGCTTGGGGATGGTTTCAATCAGCGCACTCAGCTTGCCAATAAAGCCAAAGATGATGGCGAACAGGGCGGCCCCAGCCAGTACGTAGACACTGTGCACCTTGGTGATGGCCAGTACGCCGATGTTTTCACCGTAACTCGTTACCGGCGGGCCCCCGACGAACCCGGCGATGATGGAGGCTGTCCCGTCTCCCGCCAGGGTGTGGTTGAGCCCCGGGTCCTTGAAGAAGTTCCGCTCCGTCAGTTGGTTAAGCACCATGATGTGGCCCATGTGCTCCGTCATCGTCACGAAGGCGATCGGTGCCATGCTGAGGATGGCCCCCCAGTACAGCTTCGGCTTGTAGTCAACAAACGGAATCTGGAAGGCCGGCAGGCTCAGCCAGTGGGCGTGAAGCACCGGCGTGAAGTCGACGATGCCAAAGAGGACGGCAATCACGTAGCCAACCACGATCCCCAGAAGAATCGGGATTAACCCAAGGAAGCCCTTCATGAACATGTTGAAGGCGATTGTCACCAGCAGGGTCAGCAGCGCTACTACGAAGAACTTAAGGTCGTAGTGGCCCGCCGCATTAATCGTTGCGTCCTTCGCGGCCGTTCCGGCAAGTGAAAGCCCGATCACCATGATAATCGGGCCGACGATGACCGGCGGCAAGAGGCGGTCAATCCAGTCCGACCCGATCATGCTGACAACCAGTGACACGATCAGGTAAACGCACCCGACGGCAATCGTCCCCTGGGCAATCCCCGGATAGCCAACCGTCTTCATCAGCGCAATCATTGGGACGATAAACGAGAAACTTGACCCCATGTACGCCGGAATTTTCCCCTTAGTAATCAAGATGTACATCAGGGTGCCCACCCCGGAACTAAACAGGGCAATTCCTGGATTTAACCCTACGAGGATCGGCACCAGCACGGTTGACCCGAACATCGAGAACATGTGCTGAATGGAGAGCCCCACCCACTGGCCGAATCCGGGCCGTTCGTTAACGTCGAGCACAACGTCCCGCCGTTTATTACTCATAAAAAAACACTCCTTCAAAAAACGCTCCTGGTCGCGTGAAACCAGGAGCGGTGCGCACAGGGAAACCCTGTTAAAATGTACCGGTCTTTTGGGCCTCACGGGACCACATTAAAAGCGTTCGTTAAACTGTCATTCATTGTATGGCCTTTCTGAAAAGGCGTCAAGCAAAACGGGGGATCAGCGAAAAGACTGCCGCCCGTTTTTGTTGTGTAGGCAATTAATTACCAGATGTTGACCCGGTCTTCCGGTTTCATGTACATGCCGTCACCAGGCTGCACATTAAAGGTAGTGTAGAAGTCCGCCAGGTTTCGCGGTTGGATGTTGGCCCGGAGTTCTTGCAGAGCGTGCACGTCAATTGCCAGGAGCAGCTTTTCCCGCTCCAGGGAGGACTTGACGCACCAGATCCGCGCCCAGTTGATGAAGAAGTCCCGCAGGTTGGCGTCCGGCGTTTCCTTGGCGGCCTCCAGGGCACAGCTCAGCCCGCCGGCGTCGGCGATGTTTTCGGAGACGACCAGCTTACCGTTGACCTTGCCGGCCCGGGTGGTTAACCCGTCAAACTCGCGGACCATGTCCTGGGCCAGGGTATCAAAGTGCTTCTTATCGGCGTCCGTCCACCAGTTCTTCATGTTGCCCCACTCGTCAAACTTAGCGCCGTTGTTGTCAAAGGCGTGGGAGATTTCGTGGGCGATGACTGCGCCGATGCCCCCGTAGTTGGCGCTGGCAGACTGGGCGAGGCTGTAGAACGGTGCCTGCAGGATGGCTGCTGGGAAGACAATGATGTTAAATGACGGGTTGTAGTAGGCGTTGACCGTGCTGGCCGCCATTTCCCATTCCGTCCGGTCAACCTCTTTGCCCCAGCGGCTAAAGTTGTCCTCAATGGCAATCCGGATAAAGCGGGTGTCGTTGGTAAGGAGGGATTCCTTTTCGTCCACGACAAACCGCTTGTAGAGTGGCGCTAACTTGTCGGGGTAGCCGACCTGCACGCCGAGGTTGTTCAGCTTGACGATGGCCTGTTCGCGCGTGGCGGCGCTTAGCCAGTCGTTGTTTTCCAGCCGGTGCTTGTAAACGGCGACCATCTTGGCAACCATCTGTTCAACGTCGGCCTTGGCCTGTTCACCGAAGTACTTGTGACCGTAGTACAGCCCAACAACCTGGGAGAACTGGCTGCTTGCGAGGCGGTAGGCACTCTTTTGCTGGTTGGCTGCTTGCTTGCTACCGGAAAGGGCCCGGTTGTAGATGGTAGCGGTGGTCCGCGCTTCGTCGGTTAGGTACGGGCTGACCCGGAGGAGGGTCTTAACGAACAACCAGCTCTTGAGGTTCGTAAACGTCTGCGGGTTGATAATCTTGTCGAGGTGTTCGAAGTAGCGTGGTTCGCTGACGATGATCTTGTCCGGGGTCTTGCCGATGAGGGCGGCAGCGTCTGCCACCAGGTCGGCCTGGTCACTAAAGGCGGACAACTCCGCCGCACTAACCGGGTTGTACAGGCTAGCATAATCGGCCCGGGCCGTACTGTCCTTTTCGTACGGGGCCATGGAGCGGTCAAAGACGAGGGCTTGTTCGAGGGTTTCCCGGGCGAAGTCGTCGTCGTAGCCCGCCAGCTTGAAGAGTTTGAGCATCATTGCCCGGTAGGTTTCAAGGAGGGCTGGGGCCTGCGGGTTGTTTTCCTGGTAGTACGTTGTGTCCGGCAGGATGAGGGACCCGACGTCGACGCTTAATACGTAGTGCTGGGTGTCCTTCATGTCAGGTTCCACAAAGAACTGGAACGGCGCCGGGAACCCGTCCTTGGTAAGGTCAGGCAGTTGGTGCTGCCAGTCGGCCAGATCGTGCAGGTGGCTAACCCGTTCGAGAAGTTCAAGGGCCGGGCCGAAGCCTTCCTTGTTCCGGCGGTCAAAGTCGGCAGCCAGCCGGTAGTACTTGATAAACTCACCGAGGTACTTGTCGGTTGGTTGGGTCTTCCCGTCCAGCATGGCGTTAAAGTCATCCATTAACTGGTGCTCGATGTTATCAGCCAGGGTGGCAAAGCCCCCGGTGGTTGGCCGGTCGGCAGGGATCTTGGCCGTCTTGAGCCATTCGCCGTTAACGGCCATGTATAAGTCGTCTTTAATTAATTGTTCGTTTACTGTCATGGATCATGCCTCCAATATAAAAGCGCTTCAGTTACCCATAGTTTAGCGCACCTGCCGGGAAAAAGCGATTTTTATAGGAAAACGGGATGTGCGGGGGAAGGCCAAAACAACCGGACCGCGAAGCCTTATTTTGCCCGTTTTCTTCGGGTTGTTCCCCCCGCATTATGCTACAATGGTGGTGATTGGATACAAGGGACGGAGGAGAAAAGGAAATGGAGTTTACAGGGAAGACGGTTGATGAGGCGGTTGCGACGGGCTTGGCCCAGCTGAAGTGTACGCGCGATGAGGTCACGGTCACGGTCGTTCACCCCGGCAAACGCGGTTTTCTGGGAATTGGCCGCCAGGATGCGGTTGTTGCCATTGAGGTGCGCAAACCGGAAGTGACGCCAGCACAGGAAAACCAGCCGCAGGAACCGGTAACTAAGGAGCAGACCGGCAAAGAGGCACGGCCGCAGGAGGCAGTGACTGAGAAACAGGTCGCTGAGAAAACGCAGCTGCAAGAGACGGTGGCTGGGGAGCAGGCCGATGGGGATACACCGGTAACTTCCGCCCGCTCCCAGCAGGGTTCCCGGGAAGCGGACCGGGATGCGGTGATAACTAACCTGGGGAACTACCTCGCAGACGTGACCGCACAGATGGGCGTGCCCGCCACGGTGGACGTTACCGTGGGTCACCGGCAGGTTACATACCGGTTTGTTGCTGAAGAGGATGATGAGGGGAAGTTGATCGGTAAGCACGGTAAGATCCTCAATGCCCTCCAGCTACTGGCACAAAACTACGTGGATGCCCATTACCGGCACCACCTGCAGGTTATCCTTGACGTTGCTGATTACCGGGAACGGCGGCGGGCAACGCTGGAACACCTAGCTGAGCGGACTGCGGAGGACGTCATTGCCAGTGGGCGGCCGGTTTACCTGAACCCCATGCCAGCAAGCGAACGGAAGGTTATTCATCAGGCACTGGCCGAAAATGACTACGTCACAACGGCTTCCCGGGGACGGGACCCGCGGCGGGGCGTCGTTGTCCGGCCGGCGCAGCGTGACGATGCAGATTTAATGTAGGAGGCGTTTGTATAATGGAAACGGTCATTGTTAACCGGAAATTTGACGAGGTATACGCGGGAATTTTAGCGAAGATTAAGGAACACGGGTTTAAGGTGTTTGATGACATTGACCAGCAGGCGGAGGCGGCAGCCGTTGACCTGCAGATTAACCCTACCCGGTTGATTATCTTTGGCAACCCCAAGGTCGGGACGCTTTTGATGCAGGAGGACGACGAGATTACGTTTGAACTGCCCATCAAGATTCTGTTAATCGGGATGGGGGACCAGACTAAGCTGGTATACCGGGCACCGCGGGATTTCGCTGGGGCTGACCGGCTTCAGGAACGCGGGCAGCAGATCATCGCGAAGATGACGGCGATGTACGCGGACATGGTGGAAAGCGTGAAGTAGCATGAATGATGAGTTAAATGCCATTTTTGAAGCGATTAAGGCGGACCCGCAGAATGCGGAGTACACCAAGCAGGGAATTGATCCGCTGTACTACGTGGACGCGAACGCTACCATTCTAGTGATTGGCCAGGCGCCGGGGAAGAAGGCCCAGGACACCCACATCATCTGGAACGATGCGTCCGGAAAACGGCTGCGGGAGTGGATGGGAGTGTCGGATGACACGTTCTACCACTCTGGGAAGATTGCGGTGTTACCGTGTGATTTTTATTTCCCGGGAAAGGGAAAGAGCGGCGACCTGCCCCCGCGGAAGGGCTTTGCGGATAAGTGGCACCCCCGCCTGTTAAAGGCGATGCCGAACCTGCAGCTGACGATGCTGGTGGGAAACTACGCTTTGCGGAAGTACCTGGACTTGAAGAGTAAGGACACACTGACGAACACGGTCAAGCACTTCCGGGACTACCTGCCGGAGTACTTCCCGCTGGTTCACCCGTCCCCGCGCAACCAGATGTGGATGAAGAAGAACCCGTGGTTTGAGGCGGAGGTTTTGCCGGAACTGAAGCGGCGGGTGCAGGATGCATTGAAATAAGAAAAAATTCCTGTGGCTGAGGAGGCTGCGGGAATTTTTTAGTAGGTAATGCATGTTAAGCATGGTAATATCGGTTTAAAGAAAAGGAGGGGGTAGGGTGGATAATAGTTATGTGTTCATGAATCCGGTGGATCTAAAAACAACTCAAACGGCGATGATTAGTCAGACGAGTGAAGCGTTAGGACTTTTGCAAAAAACCATTAAGTTGAAGTTCAATATGGATAAAGCCGTTACATGGGATTCAGAAAACTCCCAGTTATTGGTACGAAATAAAAGTTCAGAATTATCTATTCAAATTGAGAATTGTAAAATGAATTATTTGACGGTAAATGATATTATTCACCTGAATGAAGATGCGCAATCCCTTTTTGAAGAAGAAGGAATATATGGCGTTGCTGGTCTGAAAGATCGTGGAATCGTGGAAACAGCTGTGAACAACATTGGAAAGAATTCAGTTATTTTTGGGGAAGATCAGTTTCCGACTATATCGCAAAAGGCCGCCCACCTTTGGTTTAAGTTAGCACGTTATCAGGCTTTTAATAATGGCAATAAGCGAACAGGATTATTAGCGGCGTTGAATTTTTTGGAAAATAACAATTACCATGTTCAGTACGAGGAACTTAAACTCGATAAGAATTATTTCTACGTGGTTTCAAAAAAGATCGCTACTGGCGAATGGGATGAGCAAAAAATTCGGGAGTTTATTTTAAGAGTGTGTATTTTAAAATTAAGGGAGTGATTAAATGACGGACAATCAGCGGATGAAGGTGCTTGAGCTACTCCAGAATAGTGAGTTTAGGCGAATGAGTGTGAAAGAACAAGAAAGCATTAAAGAAAGAAACAGAAAGAAAATCATGAATGAGCCGGTCGTTAGGGATGCTCTTAAAAAGCTGGCAAGTGAATAATGCGTGGTGTGCTAAAGACGAAATAAGGTTGGGACTAACATCTCAACCTTATTTCGTCTTTATTTGAAAGGGATTGTTACTGATTTACGCTTCCCGCCGCTGCTGGTCATGCTTGCGGTTTACAATCATGAGAATAAAGGCGGCAACGACACCAGCGCCGGCCACCAGCACACTGATGAAGAAGATAATCTTGTAGGCCGTAACCGGGTTGTGCTGGTCGATGATCATTCCGTTTAACCCGTATGCCCAGAAGACCGGGGCGTACGAGGCAAACGAGCCCACACTCATTGCGGAGCCGGAGTATTTTTCGGGCACTTCAATTTCACTGACTGGTGCCAGGATAATACTCTTTGCCAGGAAGATGGCAAACGAGAAGACCATCAGCAGGATGATACTCGGCCACATGAACTCGTGACTCTTCGGCACAACCAGGACGGCAATCAGCGCCAGGAAGGTCAGCCCGAGGGAAACAAACATCATCCGCGACGTCGACTTGAAGACGTAGTCGGAGATCACTCCTGAGATAGCCCCGGCGACCACGCCCATGGCCCCGGTGTTGATAATCCCAAAGATGGACGCTTCCGTCTGGTTAACATGGAAGACCGCCTGCAGGTACGGCACCGTGTAAATCAGGTTGATGTATGACCAGTAGATCGTTAGGGCGGTGATTCCGGCTAACCATACCCGTGGCATGGTGAGCACCTTAATGAGCCCCTTCAACGCATCACCGGACTTCTTTCCTCCACCGGAGTTGTTCTCCGTAGCGGCGATCCCGTTCTTCGGCACGAACTTCAGGATGAAAAGCACCAGCGGGATAATCAGCAGGTTGTAAATCAGCATTCCAGTCTTGAAAATGGAGATGCCACCAAAAAGGGCCATCGCCCCGACAATCAGCAGGTTCATTCCCATTTCAAGCGCTCGCCGGAGGGATTCCAGCAACCCATATGCCAATCCCTTATGGCCTTTGTCCGACATCAGGTCGACCCCGTTAAGAACCGCCGGCCAGAAGAAGGCGTCCGTCAAGCCCCAGATAATTGCAATGATTCGCAGAACGTTAAACGTGGGGTGGAAGAAAATAATGATAAAGACGGTCGTCATTCGAATAAGGAGTCCTGAGATTAACAGCGACCGGATGGAGAACCGGTTGTTTAACCAGCCACCCGGAATATAGAAGAAGACCGAAATTCCAATCAAACTAAAGATGATCCCCAGCTGGGCGTTGTTTAGCCCGAGCACCTTTAACAGGAGGTCGTAGAACGTTCCCTTAAAGGCTTCAAAGCAGGAGTACACTAGCTGGCCGGCAACAACGACCGTCAAGAACCCGGTCAACTGGTTGCCGGACTTAAAGCCCATCTTGTTTAGTAAAGCATTAGAACCACGTGGTGAGGAATTTTCCATAGCGCGGCGCTCCTTTCTGGTGATGTGGTGGGAATGACTGGGCAATGTCGGTAAAGATGCCGTCAACGCCCCAGTTAAACAGCTCGTTGGCCCGGTCGATGGTGTCCACCGTCCAGACGTTGACCTCGTAGCCGTAGTCCTTCATCTGCTGAACGGTCCCCCGCGTCAGGTGTTCGCTTTGCGGGTGGATAATCTTGGCGCCAGTGGCCTGCATGATTAACGTCCAGTCGTCGTAGAACGTGTGGTCCTCAAAGAGAACGGCGTATTCCAGGTCAGGTTTTAGCTGTTTCATCTTTAATAACATAATCGGGTTAAACGATGAAATGATTACCCGTGAGTCTGGGTTTAACCGGTCTAAGGCCGCCGCAAACTGCTTGACCAGGGAATCCGCCAGCCGGTTGGCATCCGGTCCGATAACCGCCTTAAGTTCGATGTTAATGTTGACCTTGCTGCGGTTTACGAAGTCGATCAGTTCGTCCATTGTCGGTACCTTCACCCCCGTAAACTCGGGGCTAAACCAGCTCCCCGCGTCCAGTTGCCGGAGATCGTCAAACATGATGTCCGTGAGGGGGCCGCTCCCCGAAGTTGTCCGATCAAGGTAGTCGTCGTGCAGCACCACGACGTGTTCATCCTTGGTAATGCCAAGGTCGGTTTCAAGCCACTTTACCCCGTATTTCGTCAGCAGCTCAAAGGCTGGCATGGTGTTTTCGGGGGCCAGGGTTGACATTCCCCGGTGGGCCAAAATGTTACGTGGACTAGTCATCAATCCTGCATTCCGGGTAGCAGAAGCCGGAATGCGCACCTTCTTTCATGTGAAATTACTCCCCGCTGCCCCGGGGAGCGAACGGATTTCACGAGGTTTCCCTTCATGGAAACGGCCGTTGCTTTTAGTGAAATCGCTTACAGGTATAGAATATCATAAATATAGTAAATGTCACCCGGAAGTTTTCCGGGAAAGTTCCCGGTTAACCAAAAACTCAACCGGGCGAAGGGAGCATTCCAGTGAAAACAACACGATTTGTGAATTTGGGGATTTGCAAACTAAAAAACCGATGTTACAATAATTTATGTAAGCGTTACCATAAAGCAACCATGAGGAGGCGAGGTTAATGGATCAACAGCAAAAGTACATTTTGGCGATTGACGAAGGAACCACGAGTACCCGGGCAATTTTGTTTGACCATGACGGCAAGAAGGTCGCAGATAGTCAACGGGAATTTAAGCAGTACTTCCCGCAGCCAGGATGGGTGGAGCACGATGCCAACGAGATTTGGAATGCGGTGCAGTCTACCATTGCCAACGCCCTGATCAAGTCGGGCATCCGGCCAGATCAGGTCGCTGGGATTGGGGTGACCAACCAGCGGGAAACGACCGTTATCTGGGACAAGAAGACGGGGCTACCGATCTACCACGCGATTGTTTGGCAGTCGCGGCAAACCGAAGAGATTGCTAACCAGCTGATTGCGGACGGGCATAGCGATGAGATTTACGAAAAAACGGGGCTGCGGATTGACCCGTACTTCTCCGCTACTAAGATTCGGTGGATTTTGGACCACGTTCCGGGCGCCCATGAGCGGGCCGAGAAGGGGGAGCTCCTTTTCGGGACGATTGAAACCTGGATTGTGTGGAAACTGACCGGCGGTGACGCCCACGTTACGGACTACACGAACGCTGGGCGGACGATGCTGTTTAACATCCACACCCTGGAATGGGAGAAGAGCATTCTTAAGATGTTAAACATTCCGGAACAGATGTTGCCGGAAGTCCGGAGTAACTCTGAGGTGTACGGCTACACCAAGGACTACCACTTCTACGGCTACAACGCTCCAATCTGTGGGCTGGCCGGAGACCAGCAGGCCGCCTTGTTTGGCCAGTTGGCCTTTGATAAGGGCATGGTGAAGAACACCTACGGCACCGGGGCCTTCACCCTGATGAACATCGGGGAAAAGCCGCAGCTCTCCAAAAACAACCTGGTGACGGACATTGCCTACGGGATTAACGGCAAGGTCAACTACGCCCTGGAAGGGTCGGTCTTCGTGGCGGGTTCTGCCATCCAGTGGCTCCGTGACGGGCTGGAAATGATTAGCAACGCCGCGGAATCAGAGGATCTGGCCAACGAGTCCCATAATGACAACGAGGTGTACGTTGTGCCGGCCTTTACCGGACTGGGAGCGCCGTACTGGAACTCCGATGCGCGGGGCGCCATTTTCGGGTTAACCCGGGGAACGACGCGGGCCGACTTCGTGAAGGCCACGCTCCAGTCGCTGGCATACCAGACCCGTGACCTGGTTGATACCATGGTGAAGGATTCTGGGATTGCCATTCCAGCACTGCGGGTTGACGGGGGTGCCGCCCGGAACAACGCTCTAATGCAGTTCCAGGCGGACATCCTAAACGTCCCGATTGTCCGCGCTGCCGACCTTGAAACCACGGCCCTTGGGGTGGCCTTCTTAGCCGGGTTGGAAGTTGGTTTCTGGAAGGACATGGACGAACTCAAGACGTTAAACGCTGCGGGGACCCGGTTTGAACCGCAGATGAACGACGCTGAGCGGGATCGCCTGTACGCCGGCTGGAAGAACGCCGTGCAGGCCACGCTGGCGTTTATGCCCCAAAAAGACGGTAAAGGAGAATAGCCATGAGTGGATTTATCGGTGAATTTTTTGGAACGTTAGTCCTTATTGTTCTGGGAGTGGGGTGTTGTGCGGCCACCAACCTAAAACAGACCTATGCCACCAAGCAGAACTGGACGTTTATCTGTTTGTCCTGGGGAATGGCCGTGACCTTCGGGGTGTACGTGGCTGGAATGCTCGGCTCGCAGGGACACCTGAACCCGGCGGTGACGATTGGGTTTGCCCTATTCGGCTACTTCCCGTGGAGCCAGGTATTACCGTACCTGGCGGGGCAGTTTCTCGGCGCTTTCGTGGGCGCAGTACTAGTCATTATTCAGTACTACCCGCATTTTAAGGCTTCCCACGGAGCAGAAGAGGGCAATGTCGTGAACATTTTCGCGACGATGCCGGCAATTAAGAATCCGGTGTTTAACTTCCTGAGCGAAGTGATTGCCACGGGCGTGTTCATCTTTGCACTGTTAAACCTGGGAACGTTTACGACCGGGTTGAAACCGGTGATTGTTGGGCTCCTGATTATGGTAATCGGGTTGAGCCTGGGGTCAACGACCGGGTTCGCGTTAAACCCGGCGCGTGACTGGGCGCCGCGGCTGGCATACACCATTTTGCCAATTCCGGGGAAGTCGAGTGCCCACTGGGAATACGCGTGGGTGCCGATGCTTGGCCCGTTAGCCGGCGGGATCATTGCTGCGGGGTTACAGTTTATCCTGCAGGCGATGAATTTTGTGAAGTAGCGTTGTTTGAGGAAAAGTGGAGTTAATTCAAAAGGAATAGAAGAGGGGTTTTTTCAATGGCATTTTCAAGTAAGACACGGGAAAAGGACATTCAGCGGTTAGCAAACGGCGAGGAGTTGGACCTGTTGATCATCGGTGGGGGGATTACCGGTGCGGGGGTTGCGCTTCAGGCTGCTGCAGCCGGCATGAAGGTTGGTCTGGTTGAAATGCAGGACTTTGGTGGTGGAACGTCGTCGCGGTCAACGCGGCTGGTTCACGGGGGAATCCGGTACCTGAAGACGTTTGACGTGCAGGTGGTTTCCGACACCGTGAAGGAACGGGCGGTCGTCCAGCACATTGCGCCGCACTGCACGTACCCGGACCCGATGATTTTACCGATTTACGACGAACCAGGGACAACGTTCACCATGTTTGAATGCAAGGTTGCCATGGACCTGTACGACCACCTTGCCGGGATTAATGAAAACGAGCACTTAAAGCAGTTTGCCAACTACACGTTGACCAAGGATGAAGTGCTCAAGCGGGAACCGCAGCTGAACGCTGACAAGCTGGTTGGGGCCGGGGTTTACCTGGACTACCAGAACAACGACTCGCGGCTGGTAGTGGAAAATATCAAGGCGGCCGCTGATAAGGGGGGCATCATGTTATCCCGGGTGAAGGCCAACGAAATCCTGCATGACGAAGACGGCACCGTCAACGGTGTTTCCGCCCAGGACATGATTGACGGGTTCCGCTTTGAAATTAAGGCGAAGGTCATTCTGAATGCGGCCGGTCCGTGGTCCGACAAGGTGAAGGGCATCGACCACGACCTTCACGATGCCCCGCAGATGCGGCCGACAAAGGGAGTGCACTTCGTGGTTGACCAGTCTCGGCTGCAGGTTCCCCAGCCGACGTACTTCGGGTCCGGGACGGATGATGGCCGGATGATCTTCACCATCCCACGGGAAGGGAAGACCTATTTTGGGACGACGGACACCGACTACAAGGGCGACTACGAAGAACCACACGTAGAAATGAGCGACGTGGAATACCTGCTGGGAATTATCAATAAGAAGTACCCGACAGCCCACCTGACAATCGACGACATCGAATCTAGCTGGGCTGGATTACGACCACTGCTAGGGGCACCAGCAAGTGAAGAGGATGAGGACGAACCGGACGCCGTTTCGGGTGCAAGTAAGGCGCCGGACGCCTCCGCCCCATCAGCGGTTTCCCGGGGAAGTTCCCTGACGATGGCGGATGATGGGCTCATCACCCTGGCCGGTGGGAAACTGACCGACTACCGCTTGATGGCTGAGGGTGCCATGGACATGATTCAGGACGTGCTTGACAAGCGGTTTGGCGAACAGTTCACGCTCGCTGACTCCACGGAGCTCCGGGTTTCCGGCGGGGACTTCGATTCCAACCACGTGGATGAGGCCCTTGAGGCGTTTGCTAAGGAGGGTGAACAGCACGGGTTAGGCCATGACGATGCTCTCCGAATTGCCCGTGAATTTGGGTCCAACGCCCCACAGATTTACGCCTTAGCGGACGAGCTGGAGGCCGCTCCGGGCTTAAGCCTGGCCGAAACGATTACGTTGCGGTACGCCTTAGACAACGAAATGGTCTTAACACCGGTTGACTACCTGCTGCGGCGGACGTACCACGTTCTGTTTATGTGGGACAGCCTTGACGGGTTAATTGATCCGGTGATTGCCTACATGAAGGATTACCTGGGCTGGAGTGATGCCGATGAGGCGGACTACCGGGAAGAACTTCAGGAAATCCTGGATGAATCAGACTTGAAGCACTTAAAGGCTGAAGCGCATGCGGGCCAGGAAACAAGCGAACCAGCGGATGCGGTCAGTGGTGCTAGCAAGCACGAATAAGCGATAATACAAGACAGTAAAAGGAAGCGTGACTACTGAAGTGCCCTACAATTGTTAGACAAAGAACTAATGATTGTGAGGCACTTTTTG
>DSTMC04003__coassemble_822_pt1 | contig 36803 bp, 38 predicted proteins | sample DSTMC04003__metabat2_low_PE_028 | metagenome-assembled genome bin DSTMC04003 | reverse complement strand
TTTCCGCAATTACGATCAGCTTATCCGCCGAATTATGTTGCTTGAGAATGCGAAGGTACCAAAAAGAGGCTGGGAAAAAACTAACTTTTCTCAGCCTTGAATAAAGAAAAACGAGCTAAATTCCGTAACTTTTCAAAAAGTTTAACTCGTTTTTTTGCTCTATAATATGGAGTATTGATAGAGAAACACACTAATACCGCTATTATAGAATCACTTTTACGTGTATATGAAAAGTCGGACGATGAATCACTTTTGATTCTTCGTCCGGCTCCTTTTAATGAACTGGGAGTTTTTTCCCAGCCTCAATCTCTTCATCAACAGGATTTGACAAAGAGCCTAAAAAAACCGGTAGACCTTAAAAGCCTACCGGTTAACTAATTATCAGTAATTAGCTTAGTTGTTCCGCACTGAGTCAAGAACTTCCTTCAGTTCAGCAGCTGACTTGTGCAGTCCAGCCTTTTCTTCGTCCGTGATGCGCATCTCAACGATCCGCTCAACACCGTTTTCACCAACGATTGTCGGGATTCCGGTGAAGATGTCGTTCAGGCCGTATTCACCGTTGAAGTATGCTGAAACTGGCAGGATAGCGTGCTCGTCTTCAAGGATGGCACGAACAACCCGAGCGGTACTCAAACCGATTCCCCAGTTGGTCATCTTCTTCCGGTCAATGATGTAGTAAGCGGCGTCTCGAACGTTCTTCCGGATGTCTTCGAGGTCTTCCTTCTTAATAACCCCTTCGTCGCCATCAGCAATCCAGTCCATCAGCGGCTTCCCACCGATTGTTGCCTGTGACCATAATGGCTGTTCTGAGTCACCGTGTTCCCCGACGATGTAAGCAGAAATGTCGTGCGGGTCAACACCGGTCTTGTTTGATAACTGCATGCGTAACCGCGTGGAGTCAAGTGACGTTCCGGTCCCGATAACCCGGTTCTTCGGTAAGCCAGATTCCTCCCATGCAACGTACGTTAATACGTCAACTGGGTTTGAAACGATCACAAGGTTGCCGTCAAAGCCAGAAGCCATAACGTCCTTAACGATTGTCCGCATGATCTTGGAGTTAACGCCCACAAGTTCAAGCCGTGTCTGACCAGGCTTCTGAGCAACACCAGCGGTAATAACTACCATCTGAGCGTCCTTGCAGTCAGAGTAATCACCATGGTAAACCTTGCAGTTTTCTGGGGCGAACGTAACACCGTCCATTAAGTCCCGTGCTTCACCATCAGCCTTGTCACCGGCAACGTCGATCAGGGCTAATTCATCAGTTAGTCCCTGGTTCAGGATTGAGTAAGCACAACCCATTCCAACGCTTCCGACACCAACGAGGGCAATCTTACGCTTTGTAACAGTCATTATACAGACCTCCAAATAAAGATAATTGATTTAGCATTCATACCAAATCAAAGATGGGACATTACATCCCAACTCACGGTTAATTATAGCAAAGTTTAATTTGAACTAAAAGGAATAAGCCCTACGATGAACTGCCCTATAACCAGCTTATTCCCCTAAGCAATTCCTAATTTCCGCCCGTTTCGTGATAAAATGAGCGTGGAAACCGTTTTACTTGGAGGGATTACAATGACAACAAACGGGCAGCGTGAACTACTCAGTGATATTGCCCGGGACTTTTATCTCGGCAAAAAGTCGGTCAGTGAATTGGCCAAAAAGTACGGCATTAGCCGGTATTACATTTCAAAGTACCTGGATCAGGCGCTCAAGGAGCACCTCGTGACGATTACAATTCATTCAACCGCAGAACAAAACACGGAACTGGAAGAACAGCTCCAGGCCGCCTTCCCCGTTAATCACATTTACGTTCTCAAGAGTGGCGATAATCCCGCCCAGGCAGACGACGTTTTCTTCAGCTTTGCCGCAAAGGTAGTGCAGCAGGTCATTCGGTCTAGTCATATCATCGGGTTAACGTGGGGGGACACGGTTTACAAGTTGATTAACCACTTCAACTCCGTGAGCCGGTCAGACCTAACCTTTACTCAGTTTGTCGGGGAAAACATGCGCTATAATTCGTATGCTGGTTCGATGCGGATGGTTCAAAAGGCCGCCGAAAAGTACGATACAACCTACCATACCATTTCAGGACCGCTCTACGTCCTAAACGACGCTGCCCGGGCAGCCATGCTTGCTGAACCTTCAATTGCACCTACCATTGACCTCGCCCGTAAAATGGACACGATCATTTGTGGCATCGGGACCATTACCGCAATCCAGGCCATTGATACGTGGAAAAATAACTTCCGCCAAATTTTCGCGGGAATCAACCCCGACCGGATTGCAGGAATCGTGTACGGTCGGCCGGTATCCCTTGACGGTCACTGGCTACGGCCAACCGTTGACAAAATCCTGGGGATTCCGCTAGAGCAGGTCCTTACCACCCCTCACCGGATTGCGGTGATTCAAAACAAGTTTAAAACAAATGCGGCGGTCGGAACCCTCCGGGCGGGAGCATTCACGGACGTCATTATGGACGAACGGGTTGCCGTCCGCATCCAAAAGGTTCTTCAAGATAATTAATTACCACGAGATTGAATCCAAAAAACGTTCCCAATCATGGATTTCTTTATCCAAGATTAGGAACGTTTTATTTACTATTTTCTAACTAATTCTCGGGCTTAGCCGGCAAGGTAACGGTAAACGTCGATCCTTCGTTGGGCGCACTTTCGACGGTAATCGTCCCGTGATGCAGGTGAACCAACTGGCGCACAATCGACAATCCCAGGCCCGACTCGCCGTACTTCGTATTCTTCCGCGACGGGTCAGCCTTGTAGTACCGGTCCCAAATCCCCTCCTGTTCTTCAGCGGACATTCCAATTCCGGTGTCAGCAATTTTAATTATCACCTGGTTATTGTCAGTATCCGCATGGGCCGTGACCGTGATCGTTCCGTCCTTCGTAAATTGAATAGCGTTTTGCATGATATTAATAACAATCTGGATAAACCGGTCATGGTCCGCATATACCATTAACTTAACGGGAACGTGAAGTGCCAGTACATCCTTCTGATCTTCGGCCTTCTCCCGTAACTGCTCCTGAAGTTGACGCAATACCGGAGCCGCGTCAAACTCCTTCAGGTTAAGGGCAATCTGCCCCGTCCGGATTTTCTCGTAATCCAGATTATTATTAACAATTCGAATTAACCGTTCCGTTTCATTCCGCATTAATTCCAGACTCTTCATCCGGCTATCCGCTGGAATGGCATCGTACATCAAGCCTTCAATTAACCCGTTAATCGTGGTGAGCGGTGTTCGCATTTCGTGCGCGGCGTTGGAGAAAAACTGCCGCTGCATCCGGTTCTGCCTGTCAATCTTTGCGGCCGATTCCTTAAGTGACGTACTCATCCGGTTAAAACTATTAGTCAACTGGCCAAGCTCATCATGCATGTTAACGGGAATCGTTTGCCCGTAATCCCCCTGGGCAACCTCCTCAACGGCCTGCTTAAGCCGCAGTGTTCGCTTAGTCATGTAATGCGCCAGGGCGTAACTGATGAACAACGTTAATAAGACCGCCAGGAGCGTTGACAACCCCAAAATCTCGTACGTCCCGCGCATCGTTTTTTTCATACTCGAAATTGTTGCCCCAATTGAAATTACCGCCACCATATTGCCGTTACTATCAAAGCACGGCGAAAAAATATCGGTCGTATCCTTCGAGTACACACTTTTCTTATGCCCGGCAAACAGCTGTGCGGGTTCATCCAGCTTTTCACGAAGCGTCTTCCCCGCCTTTAACTTTGCCCAGTCATTCGCCGAAATCCGGGCCTGGTAACCGTGCTCGGGGTAAACAACTTTATTAGGTGCCGTAAAAATAACCACCCGAACATCCTGGCTACTCAAAAGCTCCTCGCTCGAGTGTAGCCTGTCAATGTTAATTCCTAGCTGCTGTTGTCCGTTCACCTTCCGGGTAACCAGCGCTTGTTTCTTGAGGCTGTCGGCGTACCCTTCGAGGTGGTTCCATGTGTTGGTATACGCCACCTGTTTGGTGAACCCCACAAAAAACGCTCCCATACTAACAATCAACGCCAACACCACGACCAGTGAACTTAAGAACTGTCTAAATACCAGCTTCATTACCCGTCGTCCTCCACGCTAAACTTGTAACCAACGCCCCAGACGGTGTGAATAAGTTGCTGGTGGGCAACCGCTAACTTCCGCCGAATTTTTCGGATGTGGGAATCCACGGTCCGTTCGTCCCCGACAAATTCATATCCCCAGATTTGCTGTAAAAGCTGTGTCCGGGTAAAAACCTGCTCTGGACTCTCCGCCATCACCTTTAGTACCTCAAATTCCTTCCGCGTAAGGTCATCAATGGGCGTATCATCCCACCGCACTTCGTGAGTAACACTATTTAACTTAAAATGCGGCCCCACGACCACGTCAAAGTTATTCTTGGGATTAGTTCCCTGCGAACGCGCCAGCTGGGCCCGTCGCACCACCGCCTTAATCCGCTGAATTAACACCAGGGGTGAAAACGGCTTGGTGACATAGTCGTCCGCCCCGACCTTGAATCCGAGAACCTCGTTACTTTCACTGTCCCGGGCCGTAACGATAATCACCGGAATTGTTGGGGACACCGCCCGAATTTCACTGTTCACCTGAATCCCGTCCATTCCCGGCAGGTTAAGGTCAAGGATTACAATGTCATACTCGTCCGGATGTTCCTTAAACATCTTAACGGCACTAATTCCATCGTACGCATAATCAGCATCCCACTCTTCCTTTTGGAAAAAGAGGGACATCATCTCTGAAACCGAACGATTATCTTCCACCATTAGTATCTTCATTGTCCGTTACTCCTCTACTTCCCAGCTGTTTACCAGAAATCCACTTTATAATCAGTCTATCCGGGTAACCCCCACTTGTCATTTCCATTGTAGCATAGTACCTTAAAGATTGATTGTGAATCAAGATTACAATTAAAATCTCCTGCTTGTTCTCAATTTGTTCTCAGTTTTTGCAAAAACATACGAAAACATATGATTCATTAAAAAACGAAACCCCGTAAAATCAACGTTTTACGGGATTTCGTGATAACATATGGTTCATTCAAATGGAGATGGCGGGAGTCGAACCCGCGTCCAAGCGTATCGCCACTTAAGCGTCTACGTTCATAGTCATTCTATTTAACCTTCACTACCAGCTCCGCCGAATAACCTGGCCACCGCTAATAGCTAACCTGATAATCTCTTCTTTATCCCTCAGGTGGCGGCATAAAGCGTAAGTCCACTAATTGGTGAGACCCAACAGCGACACGTGGACGATGCCGTGTGGATCACGCAATGGCGCGATTAGGCAGCCAGAGCGTATGAATTGTTATTGTTTTTTGCAGTTATAATTTAACTGAGCGTTTTATGGTAGTCGCAACCTACCAAACGCAGCCTAAGCTCGACCTACACCTGTCGAATCCTAAACATCCCCGTCTAACTGTTTCCATTATATCATGGTTTTCTCCACGCCAACAGCGATTTACTTCCGTTGCATCCGGTCCATCGTCTGGTTTAATAAGCGGTCGACAAAATTATTCCCCGCATTTTGGGCGTGCCCCTTCGTCCACGTCAGGGTCAGCTTGGGAAACATCGGTAACAGGTTCGCGACCCGTTGCCATAACTCCTTGTTGGCAACGGGCGTTCCACTTACCGTTTTCCAGCCCCGCCGTTGCCATCCTCGCAACCAGTGCTTATTAATTCCGTTCAGAACATACTGCGAATCCAGAACCCCCGTAACTGGTTGGCGGTTTAACCCCTGATCTTTAAGGTCGCTTAACGCGTTAATCAATCCTAACAGTTCCATCCGGTTATTGGTACTCCCAAACTCGCCGGCACTCGCACTGTTCCGGTAACCTGGTGCCGTCACCAGGTACGCCCACGCCGCTACGTCCGTTGTCTTGACGTGCCCCCCCCGGTAGTTACCATGGTTGCGGGTGCCACCATCAGAATAGAAGACCACTTCGGTTGATGGGATTGGTGCCACCCTTCTCTCTTTCGGCTGGTGGGTAACGTGCTGCGAACGCCCTGCTTTCCTCCCACCCGTCCTGATTGTCAGCGGCGTTCTCTTGTGGGTAACGTGCTGCGAACGCCCTGCTTTCCTCCCCGTCATTTCATCCCGGAGCCACGCTTGGGCCGCCTGGACTGACGAAAAGCTCTTATAGCGCGCGTTTTTATAACCCTTTACCTGCCAGGCACACTCTTCCCAAGTGCCATAAATTCCGGGCACCTTCCCGCGGAGAACCGCATAAACCTTCTTTGCGATGACGTTCGCCTCCTTGCATAATCACCGCTTGATTTTACCGCGAACGTCCCTAAAAAGAAACTCCTACTTAGTCCTTCCTACTTTCTGTAGGTCACTGATTAGCGCCCGGAGCGGCACGTCCCACGTCAGGTAGTATTCACTCTCAAGCCCTTTCCTGCGGTACGTTACCAGCTGCGCATTCCGCAGAATCTGTAAATGATGCGAAACCGCCGGCTGCGTAATTCCCAGTTGTTTTGTAAGCGCCCCAACGGTCATTCCCTGCCGGTGATGGCAAAGCAACGTGAGGATATACTGCCGTTTACGGTTAGCGAGGGCCTTTAACACCTTCTCCTCGCGGTGAAAAGCAGGTAAAATTTCCCCATAATCCTTTTTCTTAGCCATTGTTATTCTCCCCCTACAAACTAGCTCTCAAAATTTAATCTATCATGAAAGCGTTTTTATAACAAGGCCTTCCCTGCATTTAATAGTCCTTAAAATCACAAAAAAAGAGCCGCCCAAAGCGACTCCTTCAATGATAAGTTCAAGTTAATTAGTCGTTAACTGATGGTGTTCCTAACCAACCGATGATTTCCTTAACGGTGTCAACGATTGCTTCGGTCCCTGGTGCCAGCAGCTTCCGTGGGTCGTAACCCTTACCTTCTTGATCCTTGCCAGCTTCAATGTACTTCCGCGTTGCGGCTGCAAATGCCAGCTGGTTTTCGGTGTTGATGTTAACCTTGGAAATTCCCATTGAGATTGCCTTTTCAATCTGTTCCTGAGGGATTCCTGAACCACCGTGAAGTACAAGTGGCGTGTCAACAGCATCAGCGATTTCCTGAAGCCGGTCGAAGTTCAGGCCCTTCCAGTTTTCTGGGTACTTGCCGTGGATATTACCAATCCCACAAGCTAAGTAGTCAACGCCGGTAGCAGCCATCGTCTTAGCTTCTTCAACGCTTGCCAGTTCACCTTCACCGGTAATACCGTCTTCCGTTCCACCGATTGAACCAACTTCAGCTTCAACGGAGATGCCCCGTTCGTGAGCAAGACGAACGATTTCCTTCGTCTTTTCAAGGTTCTCTTCGAACGGAAGGTCGTGGCCATCAAACATAACTGATGAGTAGCCTTCCTTGATGCATTCCTTGGCAGCTTCGTAGTTCCCGTGGTCAAGGTGCATGATAACCGGAACAGTGATGTTCATTACCCGCATTTCGTTTTCCACGAGGTTCTTAACCAGCCGGTAGTCCCCCATGTACTTAGCGGCACCCATTGAAACCTGGATCAAAACAGGGGTCTTGGTTTCCTGGGCAGCCCGCAGGATTGAACGCGTCCATTCAAGGTTGTTCGTATTGAACGCACCAACAGCGTAGTGGCCTTTCCGGGCGGCGTTGTAAATTGCGTTACCATTTACAAATACTGACATTAAAACAGCCTCCTAAAAAAAGTTACTCTCTTGTGAGTACGTGTTCATTCTACCACACTTTTTCATCAGTGCTAGGCGGATTTCCCTAATTTTAGTGACTGCTCGCCGCACTACGCAACGTGATTTTCGTGCAAAATCTGGTCGACAACCTTCTGAATTTCTGGCGTCTTAGTCCACTCCGGAAATTCGTCAAAATCTTCCCCCGGCATCGTGAAATGTTCATTAACGTACTGCTCGTACTTAATCACGCTTGATGACCGCGGAATATTCAGCTGAATAATCCGTACTTCTTTGATTAGCCCCTTCATTGCCGCTTTTTCTGCCCGGCCATTCTGAACCATGTTTGCAATCTCATAGTACGATGAACCATCATTCCGGGTAATCTGTTCAATTAGGGTTAACGTTTCATGACTCTTCATCTTGGTCCCTCCATCCATTTTATGGTAAACGAAAACCACTGCAACAGCAATTCGCAGTGGTTGGCATAAGAGAGAAAGAGAATTGATTAAAAGGTAATTTTTAAATACCTTACGTCTATGATGATAACGGTTACATAAATAAATGTCAACCCTTTCATTCGCGCTTTATCAGTTTTTCCGTATCTTTTTCCCGCCAGGTTGACTATAATAAAAGTAATTTATCAGAACTCATTGGAGGAAAAACCGTGATTAACAAACGCCAGATGAAAGTTAGCTTTATTTGTGGGCTCCTAATTGTTCTCCTTACCCTCGGGTACTCGTACGTTCGGCACGGCGACTTCTTTAACGTGGTCGCCCTCCTTTTCTCGTACCGGATGTGGTTGCAGGGAGGACTCTTCCTGTTAATGCTCCTTCTAATGTACACGGGCGCGGTGTACTTAATCTTTCGGGTTATTTCCTACTTTGTACGGCGCTAATTTTTCGGCTAAAAATAGCCCCGGGTGGTTTGATATGCACCCCAAATCTTGGATTTACTTTGTCCAAGATTTGGGGTGCATATCAAACCACCCGGGGCTATTCTTCTATCCTTAATCCTCAACGCCGACCTGGTCTTTTACCACATCAACGATTTCCATCACGTACTGGTGAACCAGTTCGGGCGTCTTCGCTTCTGCCATGACCCGGAGAAGGTCTTCGGTCCCACTTGGCCGCACCAGGACCCGCCCTTCGCCGGCCATCTCATCCTCAACCTTAGCAATCACGTCCTTAATGGCCTGGTTTTCGAGGGCCTTCTTCTTATCCTGAACCTTAACGTTAACTAATTCCTGCGGGTAAGTCGTCACTTCCGCGGCCAGTTCAGAAAGCTTCTTCCCCGTCTTCTTCATAATGTTCAGGAGTTGTAACGCCGTCAGCATTCCATCGCCCGTCGTGTTGAAGTCTAAGAACACAACGTGGCCGGACTGTTCGCCCCCAAGGTTATACCCGTTTTTCAACATCTCCTCAACGACGTACCGGTCACCCACCTGGGTCTTAACCGAGTGCAGGCCGTTTGCTTCCATCGCCTTGTACAGTCCCAGGTTACTCATTACCGTCGTTACAATGGTATCCTTCTTTAACCGGCCACGGTCACTCATGTACTTCCCGCAGATGTACATGATCTTGTCGCCGTCGACAACCTGGCCGTTTTCATCGACCGCAATGCACCGGTCACCGTCACCGTCAAAGGCTACCCCAGCCTGGGCACCCTTTTCCACCACAAACTTGCTGAGGGCTTCCGGGTGCGTTGAGCCAACGCCGTCGTTAATGTTTAATCCGTTCGGCGTGGTTGCCATGGTGTCAAACTCTACTCCCAGGTCGGCAAACAGGCGGGACACAATTTCACTCGTTGCCCCGTTAGCCCCGTCAACGGCAATGTGGAGGCCTTCAAGGTTGTCCGGAATTGTTTGTTCCAGGAACTGGGTGTATTTCTGAACCCCTTCCCGGTAGTCACTGAGGGTCCCTAAGCCCTCAGCACTCGGCCGGGGAAGGCTATCTTCTTCCTGTTCCAAGAGGGCTTCGATTTCCTCTTCCTTTTCGTCTGACAGCTTGTAACCATCGCCGCCAAAGAACTTAATCCCGTTATCCTGGACAGGATTGTGGGACGCTGAAATCTGAATTCCCGCATCAGCCCCCTGTAGCCGCACGAGGTAGGCCACCCCGGGGGTCGTCATTACGCCCAGTGAGAACACCTCAATCCCCACCGATAACAGTCCCGCCGTAATAGCCTCGGCAAGCATCTGCCCCGAAATCCGGGTGTCACGGGCAACCAGCACCCGTGGCGTGTGGTTATCCTCGGCGTGTTTGGTAAGAATATACCCCCCACACCGGCCGAGCTTAAAAGCCAGTTCTGGTGTCAGGGTCTGGTTCGCGATGCCCCGCACACCGTCCGTTCCAAAATACTTCATTCTTCGTTCAATCCTTTCGCTTCTAGTTATTAACTGCTAATCTTTCGTAACCGTGACGTGCACCTTAATGGTTGCCGGGTCAATCCCCGTAATCCCGTACTGGGTAGGACTCAGGGCAATTGTTTTGTCCATTGTACCATCGATTCCCGCAACGGCAACCGGTACCTTGAGGGTCGTTAACTTATCGAGGGCCTGCTTCGACCCGTGCACCGTGACGTTTTTCGTGTCCGTCGTGAAACTATAGTGGTTACCCTTAACGCCCTTCCCGGACTTCACGAGCTGGACGTTAACGCTCTTGGTTGACTTTGCCGAAAAAATCGGGACGGTCACCCGCGCCATCTTATACGATAGGATAACATCACTTAACGGTTGGCCGTTTGCGTCAACCGCCTGCAGGGAAACCTGCTGGTGCACCGTTTCCCGGGTGTGCTTACTTAGCTTTACCCGGGCAACAATGCAGTCAATCCGGTTAATATCCTTAGCCGGTCCCGTTGCGGACACCACGTTAACGCTTGCGGTTGGCCGACCAGCAGCATACCCCTTTGCGATCTTCCGGCTGTTAAACCGCACCTGAACCGGGAAGTCCGCCGTTTCCCGCCGGCTGACGGTCAGGTTTACCCGGCTAGGTTCAACCTGGACACTGAGATCGTGGTTAAACCCACGGGGCTGCAGTTTGACGGTGTGGTTACCCAGTCCAAGGTGCGTACAATCGGCAGTCACCTGCAGGCTGTGCGTATTCCGGGCGGCCGTTACCAGTGAACTTGGGCCCGTAACCCGCACCTTCACCATGCTGGGATACCCCGTCACGAAGTACCCGTTTTGGTTTGTCAGAATCCGCACCGGAACCCGCAGCGTCGTTGCCTTATTCACGAAGCCCACGCCCATGTCACCGTTTTGGGCAAACCTGGTCGTGTTCAGCTTCATCGAATTAACGTACAAAAACAGCATGAGTGCAAAAATCAGTGAGATTATCCGGTAGAACGTTTTACTATTAAAGAACTTCGAAAGTTTCATTTAACGTGCCGCCCCCTTTTCCGCCGGTGAGCAGTATGGGCGTGGTGTTTGGTGCCGCTCCGCCCAAAAAGCCGGTACTTCGAATCTGCCTGGGGAAGAAGTTCATTCCGCAAAATCTTCAGGTAATCCTCCCGTGTTAGGTCGCGCATCAGCTCGTTGTTTTGCGTAATCGTAACGCCCCCGGTTTCTTCTGAAATAACAACCGTCAAGGCGTCGGTTACTTCACTAATCCCGACCGCTGCCCGGTGCCGGGTCCCCAGCGACTTGGGGATTAAATTACTATCGGATAACGGCAGGTACGCCGCCGCCACGGCAATCCGGTTGTCCTTGATGATGACCGCCCCGTCATGTAACGGTGTGTTCGGAATGAACGTGTTAATCAGCAGTTCTCCCGTAATGTCCGCATCCATCTTAATCCCGGTTTCAATATAATCCTCGAGCCCAGTATTCATCTCAATGGAAATCAACGCCCCAATGCGTCGCTTGGACATGTACTGAATTGCCTTATCAAGCTCGTGAATCATCTTTTCACGGTCCTCGTCCTGCCGCTTATAGACAAGCCCCCGGCCAAGATGTTCAAGCCCGCGCCGGATTTCCGGCTGGAAGATAATGATGATGGCAATGATTCCCCAGTTAATCACCTGGTCCATAATCCAGGAAATGGTTTCTAACCCCAGGTACCAACTAGCCAGCTTAATTGCCACAATGACCACGATTCCCTTGAGCAGCTGCACCGCCTTGGTTCCGCGAATCAGCATCATCAACTTATAGATTGCGTACCACACCACCACAATATCCAGCAGGTTGATAAAGTGCTGCCAGGTGATGATGTCGCTCCACGCAAAAGTCATGGCCAAACCCCCTTTATTAAATTCTCGCTAATGATTATATCACGAACCTTTACACTACTTCGTCTTCTGTGGGAAACTAAAGGAGACAATTATTACTATTAGGGGGGAACACCATGCCAAAAAAACTTCGCTGGCTTATCCGGGGCGTCGCGCTGCTGTATCTTGGGTACGTCTACCTGAAAACGGGGATTCACTCTTCAGCGCTGTCCTTCCTAACATTAAATAGCTTCCTCGCATACATTCCTATCGGATGCGCGTTTCACGTACACCCCACTCACCAGCGGGCGTGGCAGTTTTACCCGTTAGCGTTTTTATGGCTGGTTTTTTATCCCAACACGCCGTATTTGCTAACCGACCTGTTTCACCTCGCAAAGTTTGATCCGTATAACAGCGTTACCATGCTGATGCGGTTTGACCTTCACCTATGGCTCGCGTTTTTCACCCTCGTTTCTGGGGTAATTGGGTTTGCCATCATCGGAACGTGGAGCCTTGAATTTATGGCCACTGCTCTTCAACGACGGTGGCACTGGGAAGGATTCGTTGCCCATGGCAGTCTAGTTGTTGGACTAACCCTCCTTACTTCAATTGGCGTGTTTGTGGGCCGCTTCATCCGGCTTCACACCGCCTACCTGTTCGTAAGTCCCGGGTGGGTTATAAGCGAACTGGTGACAATGTGGAACCTTCGTATGGTTACGTTTGTTCTCCTAATGACCATCCTTCAACTGGTTATCTGGGGCGCAATTATGATTACTAAAATGGCTTTAGAGTCGACCACTTCAGACTAAGCCATATTAAATAAGCAGGTCACCGATAAGTGATCTGCTTATTTTATGGAATAAATTCGTCCTTCGTCTGATTACCGTTATGGGCGAGGTCCTACGGCGCTGCACTTTTTCTAATCCGGCTCCGCTCGAACCACCATACCTTAATCCCCAATAATTCTAACTTCCGTCTCAAGTTCCACGTCAAACTTTTCCTTGACCACCTGCTGAACATGGCGAATCACCGCCACGTAATCAGCGGCCGTCGCATTGCCGACGTTCACGATGAACCCCGCATGTTTGGTTGAGACCTCAGCGCCCCCAACACGGTAGCCCTGCAATCCGGCATCGTGAACCAGTTTCCCGGTATAATGCCCTTCTGGCCGCTTAAAGACACTTCCGCATGACGGGTACTCCAGGGGCTGTTTGGCTGCCCGCAAGAAGTTAAGGTGGTCCCGCTTAGCCCGGATTTCCTCTGGATTGCCGGGCGTCAACGCAAAGGTGGCGTCAAGGACAATCTCATCCGCGTCCTGAACCCGACTGTGCCGGTACCCGAAGTCCATCCGCCGGTTTGAGTACACCCGCAGCGCACCGTTCCGCGTAATGGCCGTCACCTGTTCCACAACCATCTTCATCTCGCCACCGTACGCACCGGCGTTCATAAAGACAGCCCCGCCAACACTTCCTGGAATTCCCGAGGCAAACTCTAACCCCGTCAACCCGGCATGGTAGGCCGCTTCCGTCGTCGCAATCATGGTCGCCCCGGCCTGCGCAATCACCCGGTTGCCCCGGACAACCACTTCATTCATCTTCGTCAGGATTAAGACAATTCCCCGAATCCCGTTGTCACTTACAATGAGGTTACTGGCATTTCCCAGAACCGTGAGCGGAATGTCGTTTTCATGGGCAATCGTCACTACCTTACGGGCTTCCGACGGTGACTTCGGAAAAAGCACCCAGTCGGCTGGCCCTCCAGTCCGGGTATTAGTAAAGTGTGCAAGGGGCTCGTTTGGGTGGGCCTCAATCCCCTGTAACTGGTTGTTCACAATGGCCGTTACCGCTGCTTGATCAAGCATCGTTATCCCGCCTCCTCTGGCAAAATTCATGTCTCCATTCTACCATTTTTCACCGAAAACGCGCACTCGAAGTTTAATTGGGGTAAAATAAAAAACAGCTTAAAGGAGGGATACTTCATGGACTTTACCGCCATCGACTTTGAAACGGCCAACGCCAAGCGGGCCAGCGCATGTTCACTGGCCCTGACAGTCGTTAGGAACAACGTCATCACTGATCGGTTTTATTCATTAATTAACCCCCAGATGCCGTTTGCCGCGCGGAATACCCAAATTCACGGACTCACGGCTGCAGACGTTGCCGATGCCCCCACCTTTGCCGAACTCTGGCCCCACATCGCCGCTTTGTTTGGCCCCGAACAAATCATTGTTGCCCACAACGCTCCGTTTGACTGCAGCGTTCTGCAACACACCCTCACGCACTACGGGATTACACCACCGCATTTTCTCGTCATTGATACGGTTAAAACGAGCCGCCAGTTAATGCCGAACCTCGCCAACCATAAACTCAACACGGTGAGTGCGGCCCTCCACGTTGCGTTGAAGCACCACCACAACGCCCTGGACGACTGCGTGGCGTGCGCCCAAATTTTGCTGGCACAAGTTAACCAGTACGGGACCCAGCGAATCGTTCCGTTTATCACCGAAAAATAGCGTAACCATAAAACCCTCCGAATCACGTAATCATGATTCGAAGGGTTTCTTCTTTTCAGGACCTTTTTTAACTACTTATCCGCCGGCCGTTCACTTCATTTTCAGTAACTGCCGCATATCCTCCGGAAGCGGGGCCGTAACGGTCACCCACCGCTGTGTCCGCACCTGCCAGAAACGCAGTTGCCGGCAATGGAGGGCCTGCCGTTCCATTCCGTTAAGCATTTTCCCGCCGTACATATCATCGCCGATTAACGGATGGCCCAGCGCAGCGCAGTGCACCCTGATTTGGTGTGTTCGTCCCGTCCATAACCGCACCCGCAGTTGGGTTACCCCAGCAAGCCGGTGCTCCACCCACGCCTCAGTTACCGCCCATTTCCCGTCGTTTCGTACCATCCGTTTCATCGTACTCCCGGGTTGGCGACCAATTGGCGCGGTAATCATCCGGTGGTGCCACCAAATTAAGCCTTCGACACCCGCACAGTATTCCTTATGAATCCGCCCCGCCTGCAATTCCTGATCAATCAACGCGTGGGCGTAGCGGTGCTTCGCAAACAACACCGCCCCAGACGTGTCGCGGTCCAAGCGGGTGACGAGGTGCGGAATAATATCATCATAGTGCCGAATCCGGTAGTACCCCGTCACCCGGCTAACCAGGGAATCATCCCGGTGTAGCGGTGAAGGAATCGCCGCCACAAACGGGGGTTTGTTTACCACCAGAAAATCATCATCTTCGTAAAGAACGTCTACCGGTACGTACGACGGAATCACCGGCGTCTTTCGGTTTTCTTCTGGCGGTAACACCAGCGTAACCTGATCACCAGGCATCACCCGGTCAATCATCCGCCCGTTATCCCCGTTTACCAACAAGGCGCCGCCCGCATTGCGCACGTGGGCAAGCAACCGCCGGGAAACTCCCTGCTGGCGTAAAAACGTCCGTAACTTCCGCGCCGGCGTGTCAACCTGCCACTTAATCTTCATAGTCCGGTCCAATAAATGAATCCTGAACCCGCTGCCAGAAGCGCGTATGCCGGGACTTCGCAAAGTAAATCCGCTGCTTAGCAATCCGGAAACGCATCCGTTCAATCTGCTGGTCATGGTAGTAGTCCGAATCAACGGTCATAATGACCGCTCCTTCCTTGGAAGGAATCAGCGTAATCCAGTCGTTCGGCGCAATAATCATTGGTGCACTCAGCGTCCGGAAAACGCGGTTGTTAATCGAACTAATTTCGGACATCTGTAAAACGTCCAGGTTAGGATGGACGATGGCCCCGCCTAGGGATTTGTTGTACCCCGTGGAGCCAGTTGGGGTTGAGACGCACAACCCATCACCCCGGAAGCGTTCGAAAAACTCGCCCCCGACGTACACGTCCGTCATCATCGTGGCGGTCAGGCGACGAATCGTTGCTTCGTTTAGCGCCAGGTAGTCGTGCGGGTGCGGGTCACCGGTAAACTTCACCCGCACATCCAGTAACGGGTAACTCACCGCCTGCTGGTTTTCGTTTTGCAAGCTAATTACCAGGTCGTCGAGTTCGTCACTCCGCCAGTCGGTGTAAAATCCCAGGTGACCGGTGTGCACCCCGATAAACCGGACGGTCGCCAGCTGGTCTTCATAGTGATGGAACGCGGACAGCAACGTCCCGTCACCCCCAATACTAATCACAACGTCGGGATGATCGTCGTCCAGCTCAAAGCGCCGCTCAGTAAACTTTTGCCGGAGCTCCGCCGCAACTGTGCGGGATGCCCGCCCCGAATTTGCATAAATTCCAATCTTCACGGCTTACCTCCTGTCTTGCCGGTGCTCAAACGCATGCTGGGCTTCCTGGATGTCCTCCCGGATACTCGACATCTCATTATCAAGTAAAAACGCCGCCTCGGCCGCCCGCTGGAGCCGCTGCTTAGTTTCAGCCGGAAGGTTCCCCTGGTACTTGTACTTTAACGAGTGTTCGATGGTCGCCCAGAAGTTCATCGCTAACGTCCGCACCTGGATCTCGACCTGCACGCTTTTCTCCCCGTCATAACACTGTAACGGGTACGTGCAGACGACATGGTACGACCGGTACCCGCTTGCCTTAGCGTTTTGGATATAATCCCGCTCCTGAACCACCGTCAGGTCATGGCGCTGCTTAATCAGGGCAACCACCTGGTAAATATCTTCAACAAACTGGCACATGATCCGCAACCCAGCAATGTCTTCCATGTCCTCTGCGAGCCGGTCCACCGTCACGTGGCGGCGCACCATCTTTTCCTTGATACTTTCGATTGGTTTCACCCGGCCGGTGACGAACTCAATTGGCACGTGCTTGGTCGTCGCCAGCATCTGATTCCGTAGTTCCCGGAACTTAAGCTTTAACTCCCCCACTGCCTGGTGATACGGCGTTAAAAACGATTCCCATTCATCCGGATCCAATCCGTCCGCCCCTTTTCGCACTAAAATCCACTTCAAGTTTACCATACCCACCCTAAAATTACAGGAACCACTAAAAGCAGATTCATTGAATTCCCCCCCATTTTTTGTAGAATAAAACTAGCAACTAACTAACGATGGAGGTGCGCACGGTGCTTGACGTTTACTTGTTTATCAATCCGCTCGGAAACCGGTGCTTTGATGCTGAGCAAAACATCCTCTCCGTAATTCATCAAACCACCGAAAAGGTCAATTTCCAAATTAACCCGCTCGTAACGTTGGATACCGTGTCGGGGATCATCAACCGGCGGCACCTTCAAGAGGACAATATGCAGGTGCGGCATGCGGTGACCGACGAGGTTTACCAGGTTTCGCTTGATTACGAGGCGGCTCGTTTCCAGGGAAAGCGCCGGGGACGCAAATTCCTCTTTGCGCTTCAACAGCTTCTCTTAATCGACCACCAACCGTATTCGTTGGCCGTGGTTCACCAAGCAGCTGAGCAAGCGGGGCTTGACTGGGAGTTCTTCAAGGATGACCGTAATTCTAAGCTGGCCCACAAATCGTTTCAGCGGGACCAACAGCTGGCGATTAACATGAACGCCCAGCGGCATCCCACCGTTGTCCTGGAAAACGTGACGGGGTTTGACTACGGCATCGCCCTGAATGCCTGCGAATCGTACACGATTATCCTTGACATCATTAGCGGTCACATTCCGGTGGACGCAATTATGGCGACCCACGAACGCTACGAGCAGCAGTTCGTAACAACGTCGGCGCACCACCATCACTACGTCATCCGGCCGTTGTTTCCCCAAGGCGCTCACCGGCCGGCCAAATAAACATGACAGATAACTAAAAGAGCGGTTGTGCATTAGGTACAGCCGCTCTTTGCTTGTCTTATTATTTTACCCGTGAAGCTAGCTGATCCACAAGTTCCTTCGTCCGTTCACCATGAGGTTCAAACCGCAGGGTGCGGCGACTGTCGTCGTTCTCGTCCTTGATAAAACGAACAAGCAAGTACGTGGGTGGAAGTTCATCCTTAATAAACTGGGACCACTCCACCACACTGACCCCGTCACCATCAAAGTACTCTGCAATCCCTAAATCACCCGGATCAGCATCCTCCAACCGGTATACGTCCATGTGGTATAACGGTAACCGCCCGTCGTGATACTCGTGCACGAGCGTAAACGTCGGGCTCTTCACCCGCCGGTGGATTCCCAGGCCCTGGGCCACCCCCTTAGTAAAGGTGGTTTTTCCCGCACCAAGGTCCCCGTCAAGCAACAAAACATCCTGGGGCTTAAGGAGCGGCGCTAACTGCTCCCCCACCCGAATTGTCTGCTGTGCGTCCGTTACCGTTATTTCCATTCTTCTCGTTTCCTCCTAATCCGTTGCAACGGCCTGCGCGGCGGTGATAATTGCAACCTTGTAGACGTCCTCAGCGTTGCACCCCCGGGACAGGTCAGAAACCGGCTTGTTCAGACCCTGCAAAACCGGTCCAATCGCTTCAAAGCCCCCAAACCGTTGGGCAATCTTGTAACCAATGTTTCCCGCCTCTAGTTCCGGGAAAACAAAGACCGTCGCGTGGCCCGCAACCGCTGAATCTGGGGCCTTCTGGGCGGCAACTGTTGGGACAAACGCCGCGTCAAACTGCAGTTCTCCGTCAATCTGTTCGTCAGGCGCCTGCTCCTGCGCAATCCGGGTTGCCTCCGTCACCTTGGTAACCTCGTCTGACTTCGCCGAACCCTTGGTTGAAAAACTCAGCATTGCCACCCGGGGGTCAATGTCAAACAACCGCGCCGTCTTGATACTCTCCCGGGCAATTTCAGCCAGTGTCGGCGCATCCGGATTGATGTTAATCGCACAGTCGGCAAAGACGTAGCGCTCATCGCCGCCATTCCGGGTCATGATAAACGCGCCACTTGTCCGGTGGACGCCCGGCTTCGTCTTAATAATCTGGAGGGCCGGCCGCACCGTATCCCCGGTTGAATGAACCGCGCCGGAAACCAGTCCGTCCGCCAGTCCCATGTACACCAGCATCGTGCCGAAGTAGTTTTCATCCCGCAACATCTTCTCGGCCTCTTCCGCCGTGTTCTTTCCCTTCCGGCGATCAACGAAGGCCTCCACCATGGTGGCATACTTCTCGGCCGGATACGTCTGCGGGTTAATCACCGTTACCGCATCGTTCCACTTCAGGCCGGCCGTCGCAGCGGCGGCCTTCACCGCCTGCTCGTCTCCCAGCAAAAGTGGCCGCACGAGCTGTTCATCCGCCAACCGCAGGGCTGCCGTTAAAATCCGGGGCTCGGTGCCCTCCGGAAACACAATCGTTGGTTCTTTTCCCTTAATCTTCGCGGTTAAACTTGCAAAAATATCCATTTACATTTCCCCCTATTATTTATTCTGCAGTCGGATTGGCTGGTAGCTGCCAATCGATCGGCTCCTCACCCATTGCAGTCAGTGCAGCGTTGGTTTTTGAAAACGGCCGCGAACCGAAGAACCCCCGACTGGCCGACAGTGGACTGGGATGGGCTGACTTAATCACAATGTTTCTGGTCTGATCAATTAGCGTCATTTTATTCTGGGCAGCGCGTCCCCACAGGATAAAGACCACCGGTTTCGGTCGTTCAGAAAGCTGGTGAATGGCAACGTCCGTTAGTTGTTCCCAGCCGTGGCCCTGGTGGGAGAAGGCTTGCCCGTCACGCACAGTGAGGACCGAGTTGAGCAACAGTACCCCCTGGTCCGCCCACTTCTTCAGGTAGCCGTGGTTCACCGGCGCAATCCCCAGGTCGTCCTGCAGTTCCTTGTAGATATTCTGCAGGGATGGCGGCACCGGGACCCCGGGTTGCACCGAAAAACTTAACCCGTGGGCCTGGTGCGGGCCGTGGTACGGGTCCTGCCCCAGGATAACCACCTTCACCTGAGAAAACGGGGTCCACTCAAAGGCCTGAAAAATATGGTACATATCCGGATAAACCCGGTGATGCTGGTATTCATCCTTCAAAAACGCATGAAGCTGCTGGTAGTATTCCTTTTCAAACTCAGGCGCCAATACGTCCTGCCAATCATTGTGAATTAACGTCTTCATTCCGTCCACCTCACTCCCAGTTTATCATAGTTTTCGCCGAACCTCGCCCAAATTCATGCTAAAATGTAAGCGGAATCTATCATACGAGTGAGGTTTTTTACAATGGTGCAACTGATTGCTTCAGACATGGACGGAACGCTACTGGATAACAACATGGTGATTTCACCGCGCAACGCTGCTGCAATTAAGCAGGCACAGCGGGAAGGCGTGCCCTTCGTTGTTTCATCGGGGCGGGCGTATTCCGAGATCAAGCCCCTGCTTGAGGCCGCCCAGATTAACTGCCCGATGATCACAATGAACGGCGGGCGGATGTTTGACGAAGAGGGCCGGGAAATCTTTGCCGCCCCCCTCCCGCGGATGCTGGTCGGCCAACTCATCACGCGGTTTCACCAGGCGGGGCTGTACATCGAGGTCATTACCGAAAAGGGCGTTTTTTCGGACGACAAAACCCAACGGATCCAAAACTTCGCTGAGCTCCTGACCAGAATTCACCCGGGGTTACCGTTTAAGGAGGCGGTCATCCGCTCCTCCGCCCGCCTTGAGCTGTTAAACATCAATTACATTGACGACTATCAGGAGCTGCTGGATAACCCGCACACCACGTTCTTCAAGGTTGTGGCGTTTTCCTCGGCGGGGCCGACCGTCCTCGCGCCCCTCAAGCAGGAACTACTGGCAGCCCACGATAACATCGCCATCACATCGTCGGCCGCCTCTAACATCGAAGTAAACCACATTAACGCCCAGAAGGGAATCGCCGTCAGCAAGTACGCTGACATGCTCAATATTCCGCTGGATAACGTCATGGCAATCGGTGACAATAACAACGACGTTTCCATGTTGAAGGTGGCAGGGATTAGCTACGCCATGCAAAACGGCTCCGCGGAGGTTAAGCACCTCGCACGATACATCGCCGCCCCCAACGACCAGGACGGGGTGGGCAAAGCCATCGAAGCTGAGTTAGCCAAAAACAATAATTAATCGCACAAAGGGGGTGGGACCTAGATCCCACCCCCTTTTGCTCTGCGTTTATTTAGTTACGGTCGCTTGAACCAAAGATCTCCAGCAATTCCAAGAACAGGTTAATGAAGTCCAGGTACAGCTGTAAGGCCGCACTCACAACGATTGGGGTGGTATTGGCCGCTTCCCCCATTTGCAGGTAAATCTGTTTAATCCGGTGAGCGTCCCACATTGAAAGCACGCTAAAGATCAAAACCCCGGCAATTGAAATCACGAATTCAACCAGCGAACTTTGCAGGAAGATGTTTACCACGGAGACAATCAAAATCGCAATCAACGCTGCAAGGGCCTGCCGTCCCCAGCTACTGAGGTCCTTCTTGGTCCGGGTCCCGTACAGGGCCAGGACCGCAAAGTCAACCGCCGCTGCCACGAAGGCCAACGTGATATCCGCAGCCGTGAACTCAAGGAGAATCGAACTAAAAATGATTCCCTCCAGTGCCGCAAAGCCAAACAGCATGAAGTTACTCATGGCTGATGAGCGCGACTTACTGAACGACATCTTGGCCACCATCACCAGCTGCACTGCCAGCAAAATAAAGTACACTACCGGGTGCTGCCCCAGCAGTTCATCGACCATGTTTCCAAACAAAACCACCGTCCCGAGGGCCGTAATGGCTGACACCAGCACCGCCCCCGCCATGTACCAGTAGACCTTGGACAGAAACTTGTTTAAGCCCTGCTGTTGGTTTTCAACTGAGTATCCGTTCATCAAGAATTCCTCCCCTATTGTGACTATTCTGTTCTCCCCTACTATACCCTATTTAGTATCGATTTCAAACTCATAATGACATTTAATAAAAACGGGCAGCTCCCCTTCCAGGTGCTGCCCGTAACTTACATATTACTTCCTATCCCTTCAAAAAATCCGGATCCTCAAATGCCGGGTGCGGGTACGTGTAGAAGCCCTGCCCGGCCTCGATGCCATAGTGTCCCTGATCAATCATTTCCTTAATCTTTGCGGCAATCGCTTGGGAGGCCGGATCATCCGCGTGTGCGTTGTAAATCGCCCAAACCGTCCGGAGGCCAATCATATCCATCGACATGAACGGCCCCATCGGCGATCCCGTTGAGTTCATCCAGTCCTTATCGATCGTCACTGGGTCCGCAACCCCCTTCACCCACAGCCCAAGCGCTGCGTTTAAGAACGGAACCGACAAGGAATTCATGATGTACCCCGGCTGCTCCTTCTTCAGAACAATCGGAAGCATCTTGATGCTTTTAGCAAATGCCACCACTGCGTCAATTACTTCCGGCTTTGTCTGCGCATTGCCAACAATTTCAGCGGTATTAAACTGCCAGATATGGTTGGCAAAGTGCAGGTGCAAAAACTTCTCCGGCCGGTCAACAAATTTAACCAGCTGGCTTGGGACAAACGTTGACGAATTGCTGGCAATTAGCGCTGCTGGCGGAAGTACCTCTGCCAGGTGGTGGTAGAACTCCTCCTTTACCTCCAAGCTTTCCGGTACGGCCTCAATTACCAGGTCAGCACCCTGGAATGATTGCTCCCAGTCGTTCGTGATGGAAATAATCCGGGCTAACGCCTCATCAAACTGTTCATCCGTGAGGTGAACGTCCCGCTTGTAAAACGGGCGCAAGGCTTCCAGCCGCCGTTCTGCCCGCTCCGGGTGCGGGTTCCAAATGCGCACCTGGTGGCCACAGAGAGCAGACTGAAATGCAATCTGGCTTCCTAAGGTTCCCGCCCCAGCAATCGTTACGTTTTCAATGGTCATGACTTAATTCCCCCTAATTATCACTTAAAATACTTTGGTCATAGCGTCCGGTGATTAAGTACGGCGCTACCTTTGCGGCGTCCAACTGCGTCAACACCGTTGTTTGATGCATCTTAGCGGAAGCCATCGTGTACGTCCCCCCGCCAATTAAGTGCTGCACCGCTAACTCACCAACCGGATCATCCGCACTCGACGTCAGCGTCAGCGCGAGTTTGCCCGGAGTGAAGGCGGTCGTAACGTTTGTCGTCTGGGTCGCCAGTAACCGGGTATTCGTAAACCGGTTCGTCCCGTCCTCCTGCTGCACCAGCTGGTAGTCCACAAAGAAATTAACCGTTTCAACCGGGTGGTTTAACCGTAACTGCGGGCCAAACAACTGCTGGGCCTGCTCAGGGTCATTCGGCATTCCCGGCGTTACGCAGACATCTATTAACGTGGTGCCGTGCCGAATGACCTGTGCTCGCACTCCCGTATCGTCGTGCTTAATCTGAATTTGATCAGCAAGTTTCTTAGGAATACTTGCCCCCTCCCGGCCAGCAACCAACGCCATTTCTGCGCCCGGACCGGCTAGGAATAATCCAAACGGGTACGCCCCAACCATTTTGTCCTGGTACGCCACCATCGTGTACAGCACCGCCTCATCATACGGGCGCGCAAAAGAAGGGTTTCCCATATGCGTCACGTAGCCGGCAACGACCGGCGCTGCCACCCGCAGCGGTGCTGGGACCAACCGTTGTAACGTCGCCGCATCCGCCGCGTAGGCAAACATCACGCCTTCCTGTTCCCGCATATCCGGGCTGTCTAGAAACCCCCGCACTGCATCTTGACTAGTTAAGTAACTCGTCAACTTCATCATCCCCCATTAATAAATCTGACCATTCCTTGATACACCCTCATTATACTTAGTTGGAGCAGAAAACAAAAGGGAACAAAAATATTTTCCGGTTAAGCCGTTACGGGAATGTTATAATATTAACGAAAGCGGTTACTTATTGGTTAACGTTTAAGGAGGTTATCCCATGCAATTTACTAACAATGATTTTCAGGACATTATGCTCCACCGGCACTCTGTTCGCCACTTTGATTCATCAGTGAAGATTCCCCGGGACGAACTTCAGCAAATGGTACAGGAGGCGATTACCGCGCCATCATCCTGCAACCTGCAGGCCTGGCACTTTGTCGTTGTCGATACTCCCGAAGGAAAGGACAAACTGCGTTCCTTCTTCATGAAGTTCAACCTTCCTCAGCTAGACTCCTGTTCCGCAATGATCATGGTCTTCGGCGACACCGATGCGTTTAAGAAATACCGCGCCCTGTGGCAAAAAATGTACACCGAACACCAAATCACGAAGGAACGGCTGGACGAAATTCTCCAAACATTCCTCCCGCTGTACGAACACGCGGACAAACAGTTCCTCACTGCCGATGCCTTAATTGACAGTAGCCTTGCTGCCATGCAACTCCTATTGACCATCCGGGCACACGGATATGAAGCTAATCCCCTTGGCGGTTACGATGCCAAGAAGGCGGCCGCCGCGCTCGGCCTTGACCCCAACCGGTACGTTCCGGCGCTGGGGATTGCGGTTGGAAAACCTGACCCGAATGCCCATGAAATTACGTCGGAACGGTACGCCGTTCAGGATGTTCTGGAATTTCAATAGTTCATTTTAAAGTGATTCAGCGTCAGCTCCGGGAAGCCGGGGCTGACGCTTTTTTGTTATTAACTACGCACTTTTCTCCTAATTTAACCGTTGCTTTCCTACGGGAAAATGATTATATTATTATATGCGAACACATGTTCGTAAGGAGAGATAACATGAAAAAGGTCTACATTGCAATTGACTTAAAATCCTTTTACGCCAGCGTCGAGTGTCGCCAACGGGGGCTTGACCCGCTCACCACGAACCTTGTCGTTGCGGACGAAACCCGGACTGACAAAACCATCTGTCTGGCGGTTTCCCCCGCGCTCAAAGCGTTTGGCGTCCCTGGCCGGCCCAGGTTATTCCAGGTTAAGGAACTTGTTCAGCAGTTTAACCACTGCCGGGCCCAGCGGGTTCTTGGTAACCGGTTGGTTTATTCGTCAACCTCCCGGCCTGATATTCTGCGCAACCCTGCGATGGGGCTAGACTTTGTCATTGCGCAACCCCGGATGGAACTGTATGAGGACATTAGTGCGCAAATTTTTGAAATTTATCTGAACTACGTTGCACCGGAAGACATTCATATTTACTCGATCGACGAGGCATTCATCGATGCCACCGCGTACCTGACGCTGTATCACTGTACCGCCCAGGAACTCGCCGACCGGATTATTAGTGACGTGTTTACCGCAACCGGCATTACCGCCACCGTGGGCATTGGCCCCAACCTCTACCTGGCAAAGGTTGCCATGGATATTATGGCTAAACGGATGACACCAACACAGACGGGTTACAAGGTCGCCACCCTCTCGGTTAAAGAATATCGGCAACAGTTGTGGAATCATCAACCCCTAACGGACTTTTGGCAAATCGGGCATGGCTACGCTCATCGGCTTAATCAGTTAGGGCTGCATACCATGGGCGATGTCGCCGCTTGTTCGGTCGGAACGCTGGATCAGAAATACAACGCTTCCTTGCTGTTTCACATCTTTGGCACTCGGGCGGAGCTCCTAATTGACCACGCCTGGGGAAATGAATCCATCACCATTCAGGATATTAAACGGTACCAACCAGCACACCAGAGTCTCTCGGTTGGACAAGTGCTTCCCCGCCCGTACGCTTTTTCGGAGGGGATAACCATTATCGATGAAATGGCCGCTGAACTCGCCTTCCGGTTAACGGAGTACCACCAGAAAACGAAACAGGTTATCCTTAGCGTGCGCTACGATAAGAAAACACCGGTCGCCTTAACGGAACACCGGCGTCACGTCACGGTCAATCTTCCGTGCCAGACAAACTTAACTACGATTATTCAACCCGCCCTCCGCCAAGCCTACTGCGATCAGGTTGAGCCCCGTTACCTTCTTCGTAAAATCGGCCTTACAGCTGTCGACCTCCATAGTGACTACGCTCCTGAATACGTTCAAATTAACCTCTTTGAACATCCGGTTATCTTGGACCATCATAAGGAACAACAACTGCAACAAGCCACCCTTGATATTCGCACCCGTTTTGGAAAAGATGCCCTGCTTGTTGCCGAAGACCTGGCGCCCCATGCGCGAACGATAGAGAGAAATCACCAGATTGGAGGACATCACGCATGAAACCTGACCAAGCTAAACTAATTAATTACGACTATCAGGCTCACGTTCACTATCCCCGTATGCCCAAGGAAAAACGGGCAGCAATTTTTCTTCCATACGCTGCGTTATCGGGGTTTGACAGTAAGATTCAGGCCGTCCTGAAGAAGCATTTAACGGAATGATGGCTGCTATTATGTAAAAACCCTAACCGAATAGGCAGCCGGTTAGGGATAAGAAACTATGTCCTTCGTTTATCATGATAATAGCATACTTGCTCTAAGACAGTAAAAATCTTGGACAGACGAATTAATAACCTCCCGCTATTCAAGTTATGTTACAATGTCGACGTAATGGTTATGACGATGTTGACGCACATCGTGACATGCTAAGGTCACAAAAACGTCTAGGCGTTCCATTTTGGGACGCTCTTTTTGTATTTCATCAATCTCCTATCAAAAGACAGCAAAAATGTTGATGAAATATCCATCAACGTTTTACGAATAGAAACCTACTGCCTCGATTATCTACCCTGTCATTTTGCAAGACTGTCGATTTTTCGTGTTCCATTTGTGTTCCAAATGTTCCAAACTAATGGAAACAAACCGGATATTAGGCAAACAAAAAAGCCGTTATAACGGCTTTTCTGAATGTTATGAACATTGAAATATACCGGTGATCGACTCCAAAGAGGGGATAGTATCCCCGGTATATCAAGGAAAACATCCTAATTATTAATGATAACGTTCATCTTAGTTCAAAGAACTAACTCAAATAACTTTAATCGCCTGGCAACCACATCTTACTCATTTCTTCATTTACATCACGGTCACAATGTACGTAAGTTCGCGTAAATTCAGATAATGAATGTCCTAAACGCTCGGCTGCCCATGGATAACTTATTCCGGGCATATTCCCTAACTTAGTCGCTATCGTATGACGTAAAGAGTACATCGTCCACGTTTTCTGTCCTGTTTCTAAACCAATGTCTTGGCCCAACTTATGCAACATTTGATTCAGACTCGTTTGAGTGACCGGGTAACCTAAAGCACATTTTTTATAATCATTCAGATTAAGAAAAATGAAATTATTCGGGTTAGTCAGGTGTCGTTTCTTTAAAAACTTCTCCTGTGCTTCCTTGAACTGCATAAGATACTCATTCAAGCGTGGTGTGAATGGCAATGAAGTCCGAACTACCCCACGTTTCCGTGACTTTAAATGCCCATTTAACCTGTAATCATGTTCATTCCACGAATCGGATAACTTAAACACGAAATTCCCATTTTCTTGAGTAATTGCATCCCAAGTCAGCGCCTGCAACTCCTGCGGACGCATTCCAGTCATTAAATCGATATAAATGGCTAACCGTGAAATACAACGATAAGGTTCAGCAAAATTCAAACCTCGCTCAATTTCAGCAATTAGCTGTTTAATTTCATTATCAGATAAAACGTACCGCTGCCGTTCTGCCGTCATTTCTTCCAGCTTAAAGAACCTGCTCATTGCGTGCTCCGGCACTGGGTTTTCCCGATAAATGGAACCAATGTAATGACTGAAGTAACTCCTCATATGCGTTAACCGCCGAACGACCACAGAATTTTCATTAATACTTAACTTATGGTCTTTTACGAATCGGCGGGCAAAATCCCGCACCACTCGTTGGTTAAGGTCCTTCATCTGGGCATTAGGGAAGTATTCCTTGAAAATATTACTAGAATACTTCCATGCTCTATACGTTGCATTTTCCCAACGCCCCGAACGAAATTCATCCTCAACGTAACGGTCAAAACAACGTGCAAAATTCATCTTAGCAGTTACACTGTCGTAATCGCTCTCCGCCTTTGCCCAAAGTTGCCGCTCAATTTTCTCAGCCGCTCGCTTGGTAGTTGCGTACTTAGTTGGTAAACTATATCGCTTCCCCGTAATCCGGTCAACTGGTTGCACCCTAATCCGATACTTTCCCGCAAACCGACCTGCTGTAATCTTAATAATTGTCATTTTAATTCCCCCTTGTAAGAAGGAACTAGTTTAACAGCCCTTATTTTACCATCGTAATTAACCGCCTGACCACCATGTAAAAGCCACTTCTTAACGTCATCTAGTATAAAGTATTTATGTGAATTAGCCAATTCGCGGTACGGTAATCCCGCTTGAACCAAAGTATGCAAATAAGAAACGCTTATTCCCAACTTCTCCGCTAATTGTTTTCCATTCAATATTTCATCACCGAACATCACCATCACCACTTTCTTGATCCAGAAAATCAATTAAATCCGTGTCATTATAATAGGAAGAAATAATGTCATCTAAAATGGCTTCCTCCGCCGTTCCATCTGCTGAATCCACGTTACGTTCAGCAATCGTTTGCTCAGCTTCGGCGATAATTTCGTCAGCTGCTTCAAACGGCAGACCTGTTTCTTCCATTAAATCATTAACGGTCGTCATTAACATAATCATTATCCCCTTTCATTCATTTGGTTAATGTGGGATAATGAAGGCGTAGATTTTTTACATCTTGCTTGAACACTATCGCCTACCAAAGCTTGATAGTGTTTTTTTACGTCTTCTATCTCGACACCTAACTGCTTTTGCCGTGGGTCATCATCAGATAATAACCCTTGAAACACCTTCAACCCGGTCACCACACAATCTTCATAATGAAGTGCTAGTTGCGTAGATTCGATTGGGTTAATGTCCTGACGAACCACATTCGTTTTCCATTGGGGTGAAGCCCGTTGGAAATTCAACACTTGCAACTGATCGGGTTCAAAACGAACTACAGCGGTTAAACGCCGGTACAGTTGGTCAAAGCCATCAATGTCATGTGATATTTGAAAGTCACCTTGGTAAAACTCGAGTGGGTTGTAAGGAGAAGTGATAATGATTTTGTCAGCTAAAAGTTGCCGGTCATGGTACCGTGCCGGTAATTCAATCTGGTAACTATACGGGTCAGTAATCCGCAACAAATCCTCGTACGGTAAAGTTTCAGGACGAAAATCGTCAATAATTAAAACGTGTTCCCCATGGTAATCTTGAAAATAATCACGACTAGAACCATTAATTGCAAACCCTGTTTTGTCAGCAACCGCTTGTGCTAATGCTCGGGCTAACACTGATTTTCCCGTTCCGGCCACGCCACACAACCAGACAACCATTTTCGGACGGTGCTGCGCTTCCATCTTTTTCACCCAACGACGCGCTGTTTGCTTTTGTTGCATTACTTCTAGTGCATCCAAGCGAGTTGTTAAAATTGAACAAATCGTCGGGTTATACGTCAAAGCTAAATCCTCAGCTTTATCCCGGGTAAACCTACCAGCGGCGACATTTTCAATTAAAAACCGAACTGCATTTTCACCTTTTAGAATGGTTTGGAGCATATCGACTTTTATGCGCTGCAAATACTTAACGTAGTCAAAACTGGCAACTACCTGATGTGGGTCATACTGATACTTGTTCTTCGCATCCTTAGTTCGATGAACCAGGTAAGCAAATCCATTACGGACGCCTGTCTTACGGTTCTGTTTAGTCATATTTTCTAGGAACTGGGGCTCATCACCTAATTCCTTTGCCACGGCCGTAAGTGACCGGGACTTTTTAAATTCCAACATAACATGAACATGTGGTGGAATTAACTCGCCTTGCTGATTAACATCCTTATCGTGAACAATTAACGCGAACCGCTTTATATTCTTCAATTTACGGCAACGCCGGGTCAAAGCCTCAACGTTTGCTAGGGGCAGCTTATCTAATTGCTGCACATACATCATGCCCTTTGTTCGGGCTGCATTTACTTTTACCATCTTAAATAATTCTCCTTTCTTTAAAATAAAGAAATTTTATCCTCGCCACCAAAATGGTGGTGGTTTCCCAGTAAAAGTCATTATTAATTTGCAATTCAAGATTAACACCTGCTTCCATTGCGCCACTTAACTTTTCAGCTAAAAATTGCTTATTAGTATTGGGCCATTTAAACAAGCCCAAATGGCCCATACGCTAGGGCTTCAAGTCGAAAAATTAGCGAATAATTTTCTAATCCGCCGGCCTTTTCGGTAAGAACCGAGGCCGGCGGAAAACATATTCGACTAAGCAGCTTTACTATTTTGTTGCTCTAGAAAATTGTTGATAGCACCAATCAGGTCAATCTCAATTTCCGGGAACGTCACTACTTTCGGAGTACCACTGTTAAGTGAAAGCAACCCTTGCCGCTCATTCGTGAAGCAACTCGGATCCACAGTGTTACTACCGAACAAGAATCGTTGTTCTTCTGGCATCGATTGCCCTAACAACACTTTCGCAGATAACTGCTCCCGCACCTCTGAAGGGACTGCATTGGTTGTTCCAAATTGCTGGGCTGCAAGTACGACTCGAATCCCTAATTGCCGCCCCATTAACGCCAATAACTTAATGTTGGTTAAGACTTGGTCTTTTTCCTTCCTATTTAATAACAGAAGAAAACTCGGCAATTCGTCAATCAAAATTGTTAGTGGCGTGAATTCTTGTTGTTTATCATGGTAAGCACTTTGCCGTTGTTCCAACTCGGTGGTAGCCTCTTCTAATGCCGCCAGCATGTCGTCCTTCAACCAGGTAACTTTAACCTGGTCCGGCACACTGTTATCTATTAACGACAAATCCGACATCTTAGGATCGAGAATAACCACACGGTCGCCGGCTTTCAACGCACTTGCTATGACAAACTCCTCCAACATTGTCTTCCCTGCTCCGGTCCTACCTGATATTGCGCAATGTGGACGGCTACCAATTCTCGTTTGTTCATCAAATAATAACTCAGCTGGAACGTCACTCCAAGAGCGAACCTTTAATTGGTGCGTAACTCGTAAGTCCCTTAGGTTAAAGCGTTGAATCGTTCCACCAGAAACCGGGTTACCGTCTTCAACAATCAGCGGTTCATTACTTAGCGTTAAAGCGGCATTAAGCAGTAAAAGCATCTTATTGTCTGTTAGCAATTCTAACGTGGCTGGTAAAAGCTCAACATCAATGAAGCCAGTGTAACCATCACCATCTTCGTTCAAGACAACCTTGATTGCTGGAACCTTGATTCCTTTATCACCAGACGCATGTTTAAATTCAAAGCTGTTTTCCCGCAGTTTATTGGTAATCGCCGCCTTTACTTTCTGGTAAACCAGCCAACGGGTAACCGACACACTTGATGAAGGAATACCTTCATCAAAGCCCAAAGCAAAGAACCACTCAAGAAGCCAATCCATGTACAACAATGATAAAAGCAGCAACAAGATAACGGCCGTTTTCAATAAAGAAAACTGTGTTAGAATAAGAATGACAAAGCTAAGAATGATTACGGTCTTTAAGCGCCAACTATTAGGCCGTCCATTCATTTCTAGGCCAACGATTTTATGTTTTCGCAGAAATCGTTGGTCTTTTTTTAGCACATCTAAAATTTTTGTTTCCATTATTTCCCGTCTCCTTCGATTAAAGCATTCAAGTCTAATTTACCAATTACACTTAGCCCTTTTGCTGAAAATGAATATTGGATGCTATGCGCTTTGTCAGGTAGGTAAGGCGTTACCGCGAGATCCTTGAAATCGACCAAATCATTTGGTTTTAGCGGTGGAACGTTATCAAGGGGTAACTTTACCCGGATTGTCCCAGACGTAAGGTTAGCTAGTTCGTTCAATGGCGAAACCGTTACCACCTTACCAATTTCCTTGTCGGTCCGCTCACCATTCACGTATTGATAAACCGGCTTGATTTCCGAAGTAACTAATCCTGATTGGTTGTATTTTAGAGCTAATTCAAGCTTCATAATTAAACACCTCATTTTAATAGATTCTTTTGTAATTATTACGCTGTCCTCAATCTTAGACACCATAATCCTCACATCCTGAGCTTAGCAAACTTGACAAAACGCTAAATAGAAATGAATGTGAAAATTATTTGTGCCCGATTTTTAATAATTTAGGTGGTGCCCGATTTCCGATTCTATCAGAGTAAGACGAGCTCATACCCCTTTCATAGTGGTGTCCAATAACGTTTGCAAATAACGAAGATAAAAGTAAATGGCTATTACTGAAAATGCCACAAATAATGTTCATTATTTCAAAGCTAATTAATAACAAACCACTATTCTGTTCATTAAACATGTTTTCTCCCCCCTATCGTCAGCACCCTATTTAACGCAAAAAAGCATCCAGTCAAGGTTTTAACCAAGGGCTTAATGCCCCCCTGCGGTGCTAGTAGTATTAAATTTAAGGCTATTCTCAATCTTTTTATCTAGACTAAGACTTTCCTTTTTCAATTGTGATGATACGCTTCTCACAAATAATGTCAAGGGAAATATTTCAAAAAATAAAATCGCCAGTTGAAACTGACGATTTTGCATTCATACATATTGTTAAAGATAGAATAAAATCACTATTTCTTCTTATTGCACCACTGATTGTCTGCAATTATTATTTCTTTGATTTTATCATCTGAATGTTTTCCATTAATAATCTTGGTTAACAAGAATTCTCTTGAATTTAAATCAAAACTATCATTAACCCGACTTTCAACATTATTTTTTACAACATAAAAATTATTAATCCCTACATCTGACGAAACCAGATGCAATTCCTCATTAGCGATAGTCTTTGAACGATATTTCAATAAAATATAATACCGTTCTCTATCGAAATGGTCCCTAAGCTTATCATTCAAGGGCTTTAAAAAATCTAATTCAAAGTCAGCGTCATATTTATAGTAGAAAAACAATTCCTCTGGATAACCATCAAAATCATTCACAACTTTTTGCCAACCGTCAACATCCTCTAAAGCATTATCAAACTGATCTTCAACAGAAATTTTTTCAACCATAATATTAATCCTCACTCCGCTTCTTCCGTTCTGCCAATCCAAACATGCTCAAAATGCCAGCTAAACCTAAACCAAGTAATCCTGCAACGGTTGCTGCGCTGTTCTGGTTATCACCGGTGTCTGGTAAACCATTATTCCGGTTACTCCGCCGTAGTCCTGGAACCTCGGCTGCCTGGACTTCGTCCATGCTGCCAAACTTCACCGTTGAGTTTCCTGACCGGCTATTCAGAACATACTGGTTCCCAATTTCACTGGTCGTAGTTGGGTGCAGGTTCTTAACCCACTGTACGCTGGTTGTGGTATAAGTCTTTTCTTCGTTTAACAACTCCGTTTCCAGTTCGTTTAACACTTGTAAGTCATCCAAGTACGTCTGGTGATCCTGGTTGTACTTCGCTAAATCAGCAGCCAACTGTTTTTGGGCGTTTGCCAAATTTTGGTCGGCGTTCTGGTAATCCTGGGCCTGTTGTTGCAAGTTCTTTAAGGTTGCCTCATCCTTTGCTAACTGTGCTTCATCGTTAGACAGAATCTGCTGTTGCTTTTGTAGGTTAGCCTCAGCGGTATCGTAAGCCTGCTGTGCCTGGGATACGGCATTGTTTGCGTTATCAAGGGCGGTCTTAGCCGTAGCAACCTTGTTAGCTAACGTGTCAAGCACCTTCTGCGGGTCATTAGCCTCCTGCTGTAACTGGCTTAGGGTATTTTCATCCTGGGTCAACTTTTGTTCATCCATTGAAAGCCGGTTTTGGGCATCTTGTAAGGACTGCGTATCCTGGGCCAACTTAGCCTGCTGCTGGCTTAACTGATTTTCTAGTCCGGTTGGCGTATCTTGTGCCAGCTGGTTCTTATCGTTAGCAACGGCGTTTTGCAACTGTTGAATAGCAGTGTCATCATCAGCAACCTTCTGCTTAGCGTTTGCTAAATCAGACTGCAACTGGGAAACATCCGGCACAGCTTCACTCTTGCTTTCGTACGGCGAAGCATCACCATTAATTGAATTAATATCAACATAATGTAACGTTCCAGTTTCATCCGTGGCAATTCCAATAAGTGCGTTAGCGGAGTTATCAAGCAATGCGTGCATATGTCCAAAAGTCGGGTCGGTATCACCAATCAACACGTTATAAATATTACGGTAGGTTTGATTTATAAGGTCATTCATAGTAATACGATTTTCGTTAGGAACATCATTATCACCACTATATCCAATATGAGGAGTACTCAAATGATAATCGTTTTGAAGAGTATTGAGAGCATTTGCATCATCACTATCATAGGATTTATCATTATCGTAAATACGCGATACTAATTGTGCCATTGATGCTACTTCTGGATTATATTCAACTGGTGATAATCCAGCCTGCTTGCGGAATTGGTTAAGATAAGCAAGTGCCCGTTCATTTAAAATCTTCAAATCATTAGCCGATAAATTACCAGCATCTACATAATAATTTAAATTCGGGTCATTAGTATGTTCAGCTTGATAAGCACCCTCATCGGCAGAATCAAACTCGCCATCGGTATATCCATAATCCGTACTACTATTTGAATTAGGGTTCTTCATAATGTCATCAACATAATTTGATGGCAACTGTGGCGCAACTGGCATCCCATTAATTTCATCCTGAATATCATTAACCTTGTTTTCGTCGTTTGTTTTTTGACTCTGAGCGTCAGATAAGCTGTTTTCATCCCGATTTAGCTTAGCCTGGTCGTCCTGTGCCTTTTGGCTAACATTGTTGATAGCTGATTGTGTGTCGCTAATTGCCGTCTTATCGTTAGCAATCGAGCTGTTTAACCCACTAATCTGGGAGTTATCATCACTAATATTTTGCTTATCCTTAGATACCGTTGACTGCTGGTCTGAAATAGCGGACTGAATGTTGTCGGCATTTTGCTTAGCCTTGTTATAGTCATTTTGCGCATTGTTGTAATTTGTTTGTGCGCTAGACTGTTCAGCCTTCTTGTCATTCAAGTTTGACTGGGCTGAACTTACCTGATTCTGGGCAGAATCAACATTCTTCTGCTGACTTGAAATGGTTGACTTGTCGGCAGAAATCTTAGACTGCTGACTAGCCTGTGCCTGCTTGTTGGCACTAATATTAGCTGGTGTAGCCTCCTTAGAAACTGACTGCCAGTGAGAAACATCCTGCTTATCCTGACTTACTTTTTTAGAATCCTTATCAACTACGGAACTTGCTTTGTCCGTGGTCTTTTTTTGCGCCGAGACTTGCTGCTTTGTCTGGTTGATTTGTTCCTGACTATCAACCGTCTTAGTTGTCGTGGTGGTAATCTTCGTTTCATCACCAATCACCTGCTTGGTGACCGTAACTGAATCAGCATGAACTTGACTTGCACCAACACCAGCCGCAACTGTAGCTGCACCAACAGCAACTGCCGTTAAAACTTTCTTCTTTTCCATAATTTGTAACCTCCTGTACAATTAAGCCTCACCTATGCGATCGAACCAATTAAATGTTCTACTCACATACTCATCGGCATTATTATAACTCATATATTCCACTCAGTACATATTAATTCAAATACATTCCATGTGCGCCGTTAAGAAAGGCCTGATTTCCTAATAGCCTAGTTATTAGGACTAATAAACGAAGGGATTATTTATGTACGCAAAAGATTTTCCTGTTGGTAAACGCATCAGAGAAGAACGCTTAAAGAAACACTACACACAAGAACAGCTTGCCGAAAAATGTAACTTAACACCCAACTATATTAGCAAGGTCGAGAATGGTATTTACCCTAATATCAGCATTCGCCGGGTATTAGATATTTGTAACGCCTTAGATATTCCAATGGCACAACTCTTTATGGACGACATTACTTCTATTAGTAGTGCTTTCCCTCAAGCTACCCAAGAGCTGATTGAGGTTATGCGAAGAGTTGATGAAGAAGAACTGGAACGTATTTCGCAAAGCCTTCTTCCTGTATTCAAGGAACTAGCTAGACTAACAAAAAGATAAATTCAATAATTACACAAAAGGGAGTAGTAAATCGTAACTGCTCCCTTTATCATGCATCAATTATCAATAAACGAAATACGTTATCACTAAACATCCCATTTAATTTGTTAAACCAATTCCTTCAATAAAATCTTGTTCATAAATTTGCACGCGTAAAACTTCGCTGTGCACAGAACGTGCACAAACATTCAAAAATTTGTATCGAAACACCCTTAAACGCAAAAAGAAAACGTTGATTTAACAACGTTTCCCTCGAATTAATAATTTAATTAATACCGGTGATCGGGGTCGAACCGATACGTCCTAATGGACATTGGATTTTGAGTCCAACGCGTCTGCCAATTCCGCCACACCGGCATAATAATAAAGAACAGTTAGCACCTTTAGGGACTAAAGGCGGTAACCGGATTTGAACCGGTGATAAAGGTTTTGCAGACCTCTGCCTTACCACTTGGCTATACCGCCATTAAGAACAGGTCACCAGGCCAATCCCCATGATTGGGGTAACTGGATTCGAACCAGTGCATGAAGGAGTCAAAGTCCTTTGCCTTACCACTTGGCCATACCCCAGTGACAAGGGCGGTAGGTGGGAATCGAACCCACGCGTCCCTGGGCCACAACCAGGTGCGTTAACCACTTCGCCACTACCGCCATAACAATATAACAGGGATAGTAGGAATTGAACCCACACCGACGGTTTTGGAGACCGTAGTTCTACCTTTAAACTATATCCCTATAATGGAGGGGAGAGGATTCGAACCTCCGAACCCGAAGGAGCGGATTTACGGTCCGCCGCGTTTAGCCAGACTTCGCTACCCCTCCATGGTGGCGCGGGACAGAATCGAACTGCCGACACACGGAGCTTCAATCCGTTGCTCTACCGACTGAGCTACCGAGCCACAATAGAAACGTTATATTGCTATTAAAATATACCATTGAACGGTTCTCCGTTCAAATGGAGGATACAGGGCTCGAACCTGTGACCTCCTGCTTGTAGGGCAGATGCTCTCCCAGCTGAGCTAATCCTCCATCATGACCCGTACGGGATTTGAACCCATGTTACCGCCGTGAAAGGGCGGTGTCTTAACCACTTGACCAACGGGTCATCAACATATCACTCCGGCAGGCGGACTCGAACCGTCGACAGCCTGATTAACAGTCAGGTGCTCTA
>DSTMC04003__coassemble_710_pt1 | contig 53895 bp, 47 predicted proteins | sample DSTMC04003__metabat2_low_PE_028 | metagenome-assembled genome bin DSTMC04003 | reverse complement strand
ACCCAAATTTTGGTAGGGGCGCTTCATGACGGAAATGAACTAATCATGGGGGCGAACTGATTAACAGTTCGGAGATAGATGATTACCACCGATTTCAGTTTCCTGAGACTGGATGACGTACGGAACGTGGCTTATAGAGGCCTACATCTTCAGGAGGGCTGTGACTGTTGTCACGGCCCTTTTATTATGGTCAATAAAAATGGAGGAATTACGGGTGGAACGGTATCAGTTAATTGCAACGTGTGCGGCGGGAATTGAAGCGCTGACTGGAAATGAACTTCGCCACCTTGGCTATGATGATGTCCGGGTGGAAAACGGTCGGGTTCGTTTTAGTGGCACCATCCAAGATATAATACGGGCAAACCTATGGCTGCGAACAGCGGACCGGGTTCGAATCGTTGTTGCTGAATTCTCTGCCCGAACCTTTAGTGAATTATTCGATCACGTCAACGCGATTGAATGGGAACGCTACCTGCCCGTTGACGCTGCGTTTCCCGTTACGGGGAAGTCACAGAAGTCAGCGTTGCATAACGTTCCAAGTGTTCAGGCAATTACAAAAAAGGCGATTGTTAACCGCCTGCAAACTGTCTTTCACCGCCGAACACGCCTTCCTGAAACCGGCGCGCAGTATCCCGTTCAAATTGCGCTCAATAAGGACCGGGTACTCCTAACCCTTGATACGACCGGATCAAGCCTTTTTAAGCGGGGTTACCGGGTTAATAAGGGGGATGCGCCGTTAAAGGAAAACATGGCTGCAGCGTTAGTTTTGCTAGCGCACTGGTATCCGGAAATGCCGTTTGTCGATCCGGTATGTGGTTCGGGAACAATTCCGATTGAGGCAGCAATGGTTGGGCATAACATTGCACCGGGCTTTAACCGTGATTTTGTATGCGAACAGTGGGAATGGTTGCCACAGCAGGTCAGTGACGATGAGCGGGCGGCTGCGGACGCCGCTGCAGACTATGACCGGGAGTTGGACATTACTGGGTACGATATTGACGGGCGGATGGTCGCGATTGCCCGGCAAAATGCTCAGGAGGCGGGGTTATTCCACAGCATTACGTTCAAACAAATGGCCGCAAAGGATTTCAAAACCGATAAAAAGAATGGGGTCATTGTTGCGAACCCGCCGTACGGTGAACGACTAGGGGATCGTCAGGCGGCCAGAAAACTGTACGCGCAAATGGGGGAAGTTTATCGTCCACTAACAAGTTGGAGTAAGTATATTTTGACCGGTGATATGGAATTTGAGCGGTTTTACGGACAACCCGCTACAAAGCGTCGGAAGTTGTATAACGGACGGCTACGGACAGACCTTTTCCAGTACTGGGGAAAAAAGGTGAAATAAACAACGGAATGACGAAATAACGGCTAATAGACCAACTATGGTTTATTAGTCGTTGTTTGATTTATGCTCATTTGCTCACCAATGCTTGACAGTGATGATCGTCATTCCGATGATGTATATGATTGTAAACGTGATGCAACACCCACCCGATGAGTACATTAAGAAGAGGAGGGGAATTGCGCCGTAGAGGAAAAACCGCTTAAAGGATGGATCAATCCGGCCAGCAGCCACGGGAACGACCTTGGCAGGATCAGCAACGACCTCTTGGGGACAGTATTGATGGCAGGCCGGACACGTTTCAGTAAAACTAATAACGTTAGGGTCGTCCGTAATAATGCGGTTAATTCGGTACCGGTGCGTGGTAATGAAGTCAATATTGTATTCGACGCCACATGCACTACACCGGAGACGAACCCGCCCGTGAGGAATCACGGTCACCTTCCCCCGGTAGATCTTAGTGAGAAGGAGTGTTGTTTGAATGATAAAGTTGATTGTAATGAGAATAATGACGAGGCTATTGATGATTAACAGCCATTCCGGCATTCCCGGTACCATTTAAAACGCTCCTTTCTTCGTCAGCGATAAAACCAGTATACCATAAAATTGATATTTCTAAAGAATAAGTAAAGAAAGCAGGCGAATTAAAATAATTTGCTTATAAAAGGTATTCGTCAAACTAAAGAAAACGGGTGGAGCGGAAGCAGCCAACTGAACGAATCATTGAGGATTGTTCTGGTGGTTAGTTGGCGAACTTCTTCTCCACCCGTCTTTTTAGTTTGGGATGCAGAAATAGTAGGGAGACTGCAACTGATGTTCCAGCCTCCTTATTAATTATTGTAGTGCCTTATCAATAAATTGTTGCATTACCCGTTGTTTCGCTTGTTGCTCTGCGCGCTGCATTACCCGGGTCCGTTGCTGGGCGCTCATTGTTGGATCCTTTTGCATGGCCTGCGCAACCTGTTGCTTAACAAGTGGTGGCACTTGTTGTTTCATTGCCTGCGCAATGGCAGGTTTATCATGCTTTAACCGTTGCTGTGCGCGCTTAAGCTGTGAAGCACTCACGACCTTCCAATTAGCCGGAACGGTAAAGCGGTAGTGCCGCTGCTTAACCTGGTTTTCCAAACCAAGGCCATAGTACAGAACGTGCCAAAATACGTTTTTAGTGCGGTATTCGGTTTTGGTGACTGTTACCGTTGCTGTTTTAGCATGGGCAGAACGAACAACCTGGGTTGACGCAGAGACGTCCGCATCAGTGTGGTGAATCTTGGTTGTAGCAGTTGGTTTGTACAGGTAAATTTTTTCGTTCCCCGTTCCTAACTGCTTGTACATTAGCAGGTTAACGGGAAGCTTCTTCGGGTTGATTGTTGGTTGCAATTTTGTTGTGGTAGAAACCGCAACCGTCTTCATCCCAAGATGACTGACATCATTAAGCATCAGTGTGAGGGAACAGGCGATTGCCATGATAAACAGTCCGCTGCAAACGATCGTTTTTAGCAGACGGCCGCGGTGCCACAGGATTGACAGCACTAAGAACAGTAACAGTGCAATCACAAGAATAATTAAAATCATGCCACTTCACCATCCTTTGAATCGAGGGGAAGGTCAGCTTTCCGCTTAACATCCTTGAAGTAAAACGCAATGATGATTCCAAGCACCCCGAAGAGGAATGCCAGGAAGAACGTCATGTGGTATCCCCCAAGGGCGGCGCTAATCATCTGGTGCTTGTATTCCAACGGAGCCGTGTGAAGCAGGTGATGGGCCGGCTCCATATGGTCCTGAACGTTGGTCAGTGCCGTTGTGAAAATCGCCGTTCCGATTGCGCCGGAAACCTGCCGCAGGGTGTTGTTAACGGCCGTCCCATCGTTAATCTTTGCAAGGGGAAGGGCGTTCATTCCGGCCGTGTTAACCGGCATCATGACAAATGAAACCCCAACAACCCGGACGGCGTAGAGTACGATAATTTCAATCATTGGCGTCGTTGTTGAAATCGTAATGAAGTTAAACGTTCCGAGTGTGAGGATTGCTAACCCGGTCATTGCGAGCTTCTTGGCACCCATTCGGTCATACAAGAAACCAGAAATTGGGTTAATTAACCCCATCATCAGTGCTCCAGGAAGTAGCATTAACCCGGAGTGGAACGGGGTTTGTCCCCGGACAATTTGGATGTACATTGGGAGAATTAGTTCAACCCCAACCAGGGCAATCCGGGCGATTGATCCAAGGATGGAAGCAATCGTAAAGTGCCAGTTTTTAAGAAGCCGAATGTCCAAGAAGGCCTCGTCACCAAGCTTAATTTGACGCCAGCAAAAGAGGGCGATGAAGATGGCGCCGATAATTAAGCCTAACAGGACTTGGAGTGAGCCCCAACCGTCCGTTCCGGCTTCGGACGTTCCGTACAAGAACGAACCAAATCCGATTACGGAAAGTACGGCAGAAAGGACATCAATCTTAGGATGGGATAACTCCAGAACAGTCCGCATAAAGAAGAATGCCATGATGATATCAATAATTGAAATTGGAATTAAGATTCCAAAGATCATCCGCCAATTAAAGGTATCGATAATCCATCCTGAAAGTGTTGGTCCAATCGCTGGCGCCATCCCAACGGCAAGACCGACAATTCCCATGATTGTCCCCCGTTTATCAACCGGGAAAATCGTGAGGGCAATCGATTGCATGAGGGATGTCATTACCCCGGCACCAACGGCGGAAACAAGTCGGCCCGTTAGCAATAATCCGAAACTGTTTGCGCAGTACGAAATCGTAATCCCCACTGTAAAGAGGATCATCGCAATAATATAAAGAAGCTTTGAGCTGAAGCGGTTCATTAACCAGGCGGTAATTGGAATCATTACCCCGGTTACCAGCATAAATCCGGTGGAGAGCCACTGGACGGTTGAAGCCCCGATTCCAAATTTGCTCATAAACGTTGGGTAAGCTGTTCCCAACATTGTTCCGGCAAGAAAACCAACAAACCCACCAATAATTAGGGTCACAAAAAGAAGGAACCGACTGTATGGCTTACCATGAACGTCGGTTGCAGGTTTCATCTTTGCCATGTAATTCACCTCGAATTAATCATTTTAAACTAATCTCCATTTTAGCACTTAGCTAACGGAAGTGCTAAAGCGACGAATGGTTTTTACAGAGACTTAATTAACATGACATTATGTCATGTGACAATTTGTCATTCTACACTGGATGATTTCAATTGTCAATGAAAGAATCATCTTTCCAGGGTCGGCGGTTGAATTGTAAAATGGGGTATAATTAAGAAAAAGAGTTTGGTGGTGGCGTCAGGTGAGTCAGGAAAAAAGAATTGCATTAATCAAACAGCTGTTAGAAGAACGACAGGAATTATCAACGCGGGATATTATGCACGAGTTTGGGGTATCACAGGATACCGCCCGGCGTGATATTGTCCTGCTAACTAAGCGGGGAGAAGTCCGGCGGACACACGGCGGAATTTTGCCGTTGGACTTTGGCCGGAGTGTTCCTAACTTTCAAAGCCGGTTGTCCCGTTTTACTAAACAGAAAACACAGATTGCAGTGGCAGCGGCGGAATACTTTGAACCGCACCACGTTTACTTTATTGATTCATCAACGATTTTGCTTAAAACCTGTCAGAACCTTAACATGCCGGTGACAATTATGACCCATTCGCTGGATAACTGCGTTGCGTTAGCGGAGCGGAGCAAGGTGACAGTGAAGGTTCTAAGCGGAACGTTAAACCATGATAACCGGTTTTTCTATTCCCACGACGCCATCGAAGAACTCAATAATATTGCCTTTGATACCGCGTTTATCGCGGCCTCGGGGATTGACCAGCACGGATTATATCTACTAGATGAAGAGGATGCGCAGATTGTTGGGATGGCTGTTCGCCGGGCCCGTAAAGTGATTTTGGTGGCGGAGCACCAGAAGTTTACGAACCAGTCGTATTTTCGGATTTGTTTCCCAGCAAAGGTTTCCCTCTTTATTACGGACCGGCGCTTGACAGCAGAACAGCGGGCGATTTTCCCGCGAGAGACTGAAATTCGGGTTGTTGGCGACGAACAGGGAGGCGAATAGGATGGAGCAACAGGATAAACCGATTGGGATCTTCGATTCGGGGGTCGGTGGAATTTCGGTGTTACGTGCGGCCGTACGGGAACTTCCGCATGAAGATTTTTGTTATTTTGGGGATTCCGCAAACGCCCCGTATGGTCCCCGGCCAACGGCGGAGGTGCAACGGCTGAGCGAAGCGGTTGTCACTCACCTGTTGACTAAGGGCGTTAAGGCCATTGTCATTGCATGTAATACGGCAACGAGTGCAGCAGCGACGCTTTTGCGGCAAAAGTACCCCACACTGCCGATTATTGGAATTGAGCCAGCGGTCAAACCCGCGGTGGAGCGTCATCCCGGACAACAGGTTGTTGTAATGGCGACGCCGCTGACATTGCGGGAAGAAAAGTTTACCCGGTTAGCAAAACGCTACCGCCAACAAGCGGATATTGTCCCGTTAGCTGCTCCTGATTTAGTTGAGTTTGTTGAGGCGGGGGCAACTGATACGCCCGCGGTGCACGCGTACCTTCATAAGTTACTAGCACCATACGCAACAACAGCTGCAGCCGTTGTTTTGGGGTGCACCCATTTTCCGTTTGTTCGGGCAGCAATTGCACAGGAGGTGCGGCCGGGGGCCCCAATTATTGATGGTGGTGCCGGAACAGCTAGGGAATTGCGGCGACAGTTAGAGGCTAAGCAGTTGCTTAATTCTCAGCAGGAAGCAGGTCGGGTTGTTTTTGAAAATAGTACAGCAACCTCAGCGATGATTCAGTTAAGCGAGCGGTTATTTAATGAAAAGAACGATTAAAGAAATTAGGGAATGGCTGCAGACTGAGCCAACTGAAGCGGAGGTGGCGGCTCTTCGAACGGATTCCCGGAAAGGCGTCCAGCGGTTAATTGCCCAGTATGAGCGGTTTCAAGAAAAAAAGCACCGGGCGCAGGAGGCCTTTGCCCACCGGTTAGTGATTGAACGGCGCCTGTGGCAGGCGGGGAACAAGTACGTTGCGGGAATTGATGAAGTTGGCCGGGGTCCTTTAGCTGGTCCGGTTATTGCGGCGGCGGTTATTTTACCGCATGACTTTAATTTAGTTGCGGTGAACGATTCTAAGCAACTGAGTGCGCCACTTCGTGAACACTTATATGGGCAAATTTTAAGTCAGGCCGTCGCTGTTGCGGTTGGAACGGCTTCGAATGAAATAATTGATCAAATTAATATTTATGAGGCAACTCGGGTTGCGATGAAGGAAGCAGTGGATTACCTTGCAGTAACGCCGTCCCATCTCATTGTTGATGCGATGCAGGTACCGGTTGCCCTGCCCCAGGAACGGTTAATTAAGGGCGATGCCAAGTCGGCCTCAGTTGCGGCTGCTAGTATTGTTGCTAAGGTTTTCCGGGACAGGCTAATGCAGTTCTATGATGAACTTTATCCGGGTTATGGCTTGGGGCAAAATGCTGGTTATGGAACGAAGAACCACTTAGCGGGGCTTGATCGGCAGGGAGTAACGCCCATCCACCGGCGGACCTTTTCCCCGGTTGCGAAGCGGCTTAATAAATGAAAGAATCACACTTTCTTTGCGTATCTATTCAGTAGGAAGAACGGAAAGGAAGTGTTTTTTTAGTGCGCGAGTTGTTAATTATGTTTCATTTGAGTAGTTTGCGAACGCTAGCACGGGAATGGCGGTTGATTACAATTATTCGCCACACCCGGCAGGTTCCGTCTATATCGATGATTCCCGCACTCCTTGGTTTCTCCGCCGGTCAGACTGCCCGGTGGCAAGGCGAATTACAGGAAGGCCTCCTGGTAAAACGGTGGCAAAGGTGCCGGCAAACAGGACGGATAGTCACAATTATTGATGATGAGTATCCCGCCCTTTTACGGGAGAGCTACCGACCGCCAGTAGTGTTATTTTACCGGGGGTCCTTGACACGCTTATGCCGCCCGTTATTAGCAGTGGTTGGTGCCAGGCGGTGTACTGATTATACCCGTGAGGTGTTAGAACATTTGTTGCCGCCGTTAATTCAGCACCGAGTGGGAATCGTGAGCGGGTTGGCCAGGGGAGCAGATCAGGTTGCTCATGCAGTCACCTGTCGTTTTCAGGGAATACCGGTTGGAGTTATTGGAACAGGATTAGATCAGGCCTACCCCCGAGAAAACGCCGTGCTTCAGGCCAAGGTTGCTCGTCGTGGCGTATTACTGAGTGAATATCCTCCGGGAAGCGGCCCGCGCCGGTATCATTTTCCCGAGCGGAACCGAATAATTGCAGCGTTAACCCAGGCGACCCTCGTAACGGAAGCGCGATTACGGAGTGGAAGCCTAATTACTGCCAACCTCGCACTTCAGGCCAACCGCAATGTGTGGGCGGTTCCCGGACCGATTACCGCTCCAACATCAATGGGGACAAACGAGTTAATTCGGGCGGGGGCGACCCCGGCGTTAAATTCTGCAAATATAATGGAAGAATTTGGTTTAACTTGACAGTAATAATTGTGGTAGCATATGATGAAAAGCGATTTTGATATGCGAAAAGGAGTTGGTGACGATGCCGAAAGCGGCGAGTGCAACAACGACAACCACAAAGAAAAAGAAAACAACGAAACGAAAAACGACCCGGCGGCGGGTGAAAAAGAACCTCGTGATTGTTGAATCACCGTCAAAGGCTAAGACTATCCAAAAGTACCTGGGATCACGGTATAAAGTAATGGCTAGTCTTGGGCACGTTCGCGATCTCCCTAAGAGTACGATGGGAATTGACGTTGAAAACAATTACGCCCCGCATTACATTTCAATTCGGGGAAAGGGTCCGGTAATTAAAGAATTGCGGAAAGAAGCGAAGAAAGCGAACCACGTTTACCTGGCATCTGACCCCGACCGGGAAGGAGAGGCCATTGCTTGGCATTTGTCCTACCTTCTTGGACTTGACCCTAAGGATAAAAACCGGGTTGTTTTCAACGAAATTACGAAGGATACGGTCAAGAACGCCTTTAAGACCCCCCGGGCGATTGATATGAGCTTGGTTGATGCACAGCAGGCCCGGCGGGTGTTGGACCGGCTTGTGGGATATTCCATTTCACCGTTATTATGGGCAAAGGTTAAGCGGGGATTGTCAGCCGGCCGGGTGCAGTCCATTGCGCTTAACTTAATTATCCAACGGGAACAGGAAATCAAGGATTTTAAACCGGAAGAGTACTGGTCAATTGATGCCGAGTTCAAGAAGAACCGGACTAAGTTTACCGCTGCTTTTTATGGAGTTGACGGAAAGAAGACGGCGCTTCCTAACGATAAAACGGTTCAGCGAGTCATGCACCGAATTGATTCAAAGCAGCCGTTTATCGTGACGGATGTTACAAAGAAGGAACGCAAACGGTTCCCAGCGCTTCCATTTACGACGTCAACGATGCAACAAACGGCTAACAACGTTCTTCGGTTTAGCACGGCAAAAACGATGATGGTCGCCCAGCAGCTATACGAAGGGATTAACATTGGCCGCGGTGGTGCGGTCGGTTTGATTACGTACATGCGGACCGACTCAACCCGGATTTCAACGGTTGCTAAGCATGAAGCGGCGCAGTTTATTAATGATGAGTATGGTGCGGAGTATGCAGCCGTAAAACCGCGGCGGGGAAAGTTACCGGAGGGCGCACAGGATGCACACGAGGCAATTCGGCCGTCATCGGTAATGCGGACGCCGGATTCAATTGCGAAGTATCTGACGAAGGACCAGCTACGGCTATATACGTTAATTTGGTCGCGGTTTGTGGCGAGCCAAATGACGCCGGCAATTATTGATACGATGAAGGTTACGCTGGAACAGAACGACGTCCAGTACCGGGCCACCGGCTCAAAGATGAAGTTCCCGGGATTCATGAAGGTATATAAGGATGCTAAACGAAAGGATAACCAGCTTCCTGATTTGGCAGCAGGCGATACGGTGACGCTAGTAAGCAACCAACCAAACCAGCACTTTACCCAACCACCGGCTCGGTATACAGAAGCAGCTTTGATCAAAACCCTTGAAGAAAACGGGGTGGGGCGGCCATCAACATACGCGCCAACGTTGAGTACAATCCAAAAGCGTTACTACGTTAAGTTAACGGCCCGGAAGTTTGCACCAACTGAACTGGGGATTATTGTCAATAATATTATCAAAGACTGTTTCTCTGATATTTTAAACGTTAAGTTTACGTCTAACCTTGAACAGGAACTGGACGATATTGAAGAGGGAAAGCGGCAGTGGGTTAAGGTCATTGACGAATTCTACCAACCCTTTGCTCAGGAAGTGGCAACCGCGGAAAAGAAGGTTGCGGCGATTAAAATTAAAGACGAACCGGCAGGCATTGACTGTGATGTCTGCGGGGCACCGATGGTCATTAAGATGGGGCGGTACGGGAAGTTTTACGCTTGCAGTCGCTTCCCGGATTGCCGCAATACCAAAGCAATTACAAAGAAAATTGGGGTGACGTGTCCCAAGTGTGGTAAGGGCGACGTTCTTGAACGGAAGTCGAAGAAGAACCGATTGTTTTATGGCTGTTCCCGGTATCCGGACTGCGATTTTGTTTCGTGGGACAAACCGGTTGGCCGGAATTGTCCGAAATGCGGGGCGTACCTAGTAGAAAAGAAGTCGCGGAAGGGGCTCCAGGTAAAGTGCAGTAGTTGTGATTATGCGGAAGAACTCCAGCCGAAATAGTGAATTATTAAGGGAAGAAGGAATTAATCGTGCCAACTAGTTTTCATGCGACGACAATTTGTGCTGTTCGCCATAACGGTCACACTGCAATGGCGGGTGATGGGCAGGTAACGATGGGCGAAAAGGTAATTATGAAGAACAATGCCCGCAAGGTCCGGCGGATTTACCACAATAAGGTTGTGGTAGGATTTGCCGGGAGCGTTGCCGACGCGTTTAACCTGGAAGAACGGTTTGAAAAAAAGCTTGAAGAATACAGCGGAAACCTGCAACGGGCGGCCGTTGAACTTGCACAGGAATGGCGGACGGATCAGGCACTCCAGAAACTGGAAGCACTGTTAATCGTAATGGATAAGGATAACCTGTTGCTTGTTTCGGGATCAGGTGAGGTCATCGAACCCGATGAGGATGTTCTCGCCATTGGTTCAGGGGGGAACTATGCCCTTGCAGCAGCCAAGGCGCTCACGCGGCACGCCAAGGAGATGGCGGCCGTTGATATTGCTAAGGCGGCCATTGATATTGCTGGGGGAATTGATATTTTCACTAACCACAACATCATTGCAGAGGAACTCTAGGGGGCATTTAAGATGGATGAAATGGATAAAACGCCCAAGCAGATTGTAGCTGAGCTGAATAAGTACGTGATTGGCCAGGACGCAGCCAAAAAGTCGATTGCTGTGGCACTGCGTAACCGGTATCGGCGGATGCAGGTTCCGGCCGCAATGCGGGATGAGATCACCCCGAAAAACGTCTTGATGATTGGCCCAACGGGAGTAGGGAAAACCGAAATTGCCCGGCGGCTTGCCAAAATTGTGAACGCTCCGTTCGTTAAGGTTGAAGCAACGAAGTTCACGGAAGTTGGATACGTTGGCCGTGATGTCGAATCAATGGTGCGGGATCTCGTTGAAGTAGCTTACAAGATGGAACAGGATGCTGCCTTTGCCCGGGTACGGGATAAAGCAACCCAACGCGCTAACGAGGACCTTGTGCGGGTGCTTGTGCCTGCCAAACCGTCTGCTGACCAGCAAAAGCAGGCCCAGGAACGGTTTACAGCAATGATGCGCGACCTGCAACGGGGGAAGATGCCTGACTTTAGTCAAGCGCTGCAACAGGAAACGGAAGAAGACCACCTTTCACCGGAGGTTCAAGCAGAACGGCAGCGGGTTCGGCAGCAACTGCAAAACGGTGAGCTTGAACAGCAGGACGTTACTATCCAGGTGACTGATCCGGGTCAAAGCGTAGGAAACAATGATATGCTCGGGCAGATGGGCATTGATTTAAGTGCAATGCAATCAATGCTTCCGCAGCGCCGGGTTACGCGGACAATGCCGGTTGCAGAAGCCCGGGAAGTCTTTATCCGGGAAGAATCAGCGCAACTGGTTAATGATGCGGACCTTGCAGAGGCGGCCATTAAACGAGCGGAAAACACTGGAATTGTTTTCATCGATGAAATTGATAAGATTACGGCAACCGGCCAACGAAATTCCGGTGAGGTTTCCCGGGAAGGGGTTCAGCGTGATATTCTGCCGATTGTTGAAGGTTCACAGGTGAAAACGAAGTACGGAATGGTCAGCACGGACCACATGTTGTTCATTGCGTCGGGGGCGTTTCATGAAAGTAAGCCAAGTGATTTGATTGCGGAACTTCAAGGGCGTTTTCCAATTCGGGTTGAGCTTGACGATTTAGGGGTCGATGACTTTGTGAAAATCCTTACTGAACCACAAAATGCCCTGGTTAAGCAGTACATGGCGTTAATCGCAACCGATAACGTGAAGGTAACGTTTACGATTGAAGCCATTCAGCGGATCGCTCAGATTGCATATGATGTTAACCATGATACGGATAACATTGGAGCGCGGCGCTTACACACCATTCTGGAACGGCTCCTTGAAGATCTACTGTACGAAGGCCCAGATATGGGCGTTGGTGAGGTTACCATCACGGAAGCGTACGTGGACGAAAAGATTGGCAAGATTGCAAAGAACCAGGATCTTAGTCGGTACATTTTGTAATCATAAACAACGAATAGTAAAAAAACGGTGGTTCCCCAACGTGAAGGAGACCACCGTTTTTTTTATTGAATTTCAATTTTACTTTTCCTTATGTTCTTGCTGCCGCCGCTGGTAACCCAGTCCGAAGGAGACCATGTTCTCAGCACCGTTTTCGATTCGTTTGATGTTTTGGCGGTGACGGATAAAGACAAAGATTGTCACCAGCAATCCGATTACGCCTAAGAAATAATCGTGCATCAGGAATGCCAGGATGGTGACGACCACAAAGCACGTGAGGCTCGCCATGCTGACCATACTGGTGAGGTATAACGTTACGGCAAAGAGAGCACACCCAATCACAAACAGAACTGGACTGTAAACAAGAAGTGCACCGGCGCTGGTTGCAACGGCTTTTCCGCCCTTAAAGTTAGCGAAGAGCGGGAAGACGTGCCCGATAATTGCGGCAATTCCGGCCAGCAGGGGATTAAACGGTGCGTGCAAAATGATGGCAAGTGCCACTGCTGCCGATCCCTTAAGCATGTCCATTAAGAAAACGACAATGCCAGCCCGTTTTCCCAGTACCCGGAAGGCGTTGGTTGTCCCCATATTGCCGCTGCCAAAGTTACGAATATCCTTTTTGTAAAAAAGCTTTCCAATCCATACGCCTGACGGAATTGATCCTAGGAGATAACCGCCTAGCAGGATTAAAATCACCTTCACCGTAAGCATTGCTAATTCCTCCTCAGTTTATGCCCCTTCATTCTAGCATGGAAAGGCGGTAAGTACCATGAATTTTAAAGTGGAAAGCACTGGGAAATGGTGTGGTATAATCATTTGTGCTATGGCGTTGTTGCGCCATTGAGACCAGTTTAATCCAAGAAATAAACGATAGGAAGGTGCTGCGGTAGATGGGACAAACCAAGTACAATGACGATTCAATCCAGGTACTCAAGGGGCTTGAGGCCGTACGGAAACGCCCCGGAATGTACATTGGCTCGACTGATTCAAAGGGGCTTCACCACCTTGTATACGAAATTGTTGATAATGCGGTGGACGAAGCCCTTTCTGGTTATGGCAAACAGATTGATGTAACCATTCACGCAGACGATTCCATTACCGTTTCGGATTACGGCCGGGGAATGCCGGTGGGAATGCACGCAACGGGGATTCCAACGGTGGAAGTAATTTTCACCGTGCTGCACGCCGGCGGAAAGTTCGGTCAGGGGGGCTATAAGACATCCGGCGGGCTTCACGGTGTGGGGGCCTCGGTTGTTAACGCCCTGTCTAGTCGGTTAACGGTCAACACCGTCCGGGATGGGATTGAATACGAAGAAGACTTTGAAAACGGGGGGCACCCAGTGGGCACCCTTAAAAAACTTGGTAAGGCCAAGCGGCAGTCGGGGACAACCGTGACGTTTAAGCCGGATCCAACGATTTTTTCAACGACCCACTACAAGTATGACGTTCTCGCGGAGCGCCTGCGGGAAGCAGCCTTCCTGTTAAAGGGGGTTAAGATTACCCTTACCGACGAGCGCACGAATACCAGCGACACGTTCCACTTTGAAGAGGGAATTAAGGAATTTGTCACGTACCTGAATGAAGAAAAGGATGTCCTCGGTGACGTAATGTACTTTGAGGGGAAGCAGCAGGGAATTGAAGTAGAGGTTGCTGCCCAGTATAACGATGGGTATTCCGAAAACATTATTTCGTTTGTTAATAACGTGCGGACTAAGGACGGCGGAAGTCATGAAGCCGGGATGAAGGCGGCGTGGACTAAGGCGTTTAATGAGTATGCCCGGAAAGTGGGAATGCTGAAGGGAAAAAGTAAGAATTTAGACGGAAGTGACGTCCGGGAAGGGCTATCAGCAGTCATCTCCGTCCGGATTCCGGAAGAACTCCTGCAGTTTGAAGGCCAGACGAAGGGTAAACTCGGGACCCCGGAGGCGCGGACAGCGGTTGCCGACGTGGTGAATGAACAGCTTGGATATTACCTAATGGAAAATGGTGATTTTGCCCAGGAACTAGTCCGGAAAGCACTAAAGGCCCGGGATGCCCGGGAGGCTGCCCGGAAAGCCCGCGACGAGAGCCGGAACGGGAAGAAACGGCGGAAGAAGGATCGGTTATTATCCGGAAAGTTAACCCCCGCACAGTCGCGCAATGCCAAGCAGAACGAACTCTTCCTGGTGGAAGGGGATTCGGCCGGCGGGTCGGCAAAGCAGGGGCGTGACCGGAAGTTTCAGGCCATTCTTCCTCTTCGCGGGAAGGTGCTGAACACCGAGAAGGCTAAGCTCCAGGATATTATGAAAAACGAAGAAATCAACACCATGATTTACACGATTGGTGCGGGAGTGGGACCAGAGTTTGACATTCAGGATGCCAACTATGACAAAATCATTATTATGACCGATGCGGATACCGACGGGGCCCACATCCAGATTCTGCTCCTAACGTTCTTCTACAAATATATGCGGCCGATGATTGACGCTGGCCGGGTGTACATTGCGTTGCCGCCGTTGTATAAGGTTCAAAAGAAGGTTAAGGGAAAGCTGCAAGTGCGGTACGCGTGGACGGACGGCGAGCTTGACCAGGTAACCGCCGCAATGGGAAAGGGATATTCTCTCCAACGGTTTAAGGGGCTTGGTGAAATGAACGCCGACCAGCTGTGGGAAACAACGATGAACCCGGCTACCCGGACGCTGGTTCGCGTGCGGATTGACGATGCTCAGGTGGCTGAAAAGCGGGTTACGACGCTGATGGGCGACAAGGTTGCACCACGGCGGAAGTGGATTGAAAAGAACGTTCAGTTCTCACTGGAAGAGGATGGCAGTCTGTTGGATACGATTGCGGCAGAAGGTGCCCACGGGACTCCTTCCGCAGAAACCAAACCCGGCGAATCCGTCCCGTTGTTTACCGATGAGCTAGATTAAGGAGGGGTGTTTTTGACGACCAAGGAAACAAGTCATATTCAGGAACTTTCACTGGAAGCGGTGATGGGTGAACGGTTTGGCCGCTATTCCAAGTATATTATTCAGGAACGGGCCTTGCCGGATATCCGGGATGGGCTTAAACCCGTTCAGCGGCGGATTTTATTTGCGATGAACCAGGACGGAAACACCCACGATAAGGCGTTTCGGAAGTCGGCTAAGTCTGTAGGAAACGTTATGGGTAATTTTCACCCGCACGGTGATAGTTCGATTTACGAGGCGATGGTGCGGCTTAGTCAAAACTGGAAGCTGCGGGCGCCGTTAATTGAAATGCACGGGAATAACGGGTCGATGGATGGAGATCCACCGGCCGCAATGCGGTATACCGAAGCCCGCTTGTCTGAGATTGCCGCGGAAATGCTGAAAGACATTGATAAAAAAACCGTGGCGATGGTGCTTAACTTCGATGATACGGAGTACGAGCCCACGGTTCTTCCAGCCCGGTTCCCCAACCTGCTGGTTAACGGGGCTAAGGGGATTTCTGCTGGGTACGCAACGGAGATTCCGCCGCATAACCTGACGGAGGTTATTGATGCATTAGTGTACTTAATTGACCATCCGGAAGCCAAATTGGCTGACCTGATGCAGTTTGTTCAGGGACCTGATTTCCCGACTGGTGGAATTATGCAGGGCCGGGATGGAATCAGGCAGGCGTATGAAACCGGCCGCGGTAAAACGGTTCTGCGGGCAAAGACGGCCATTGAACCGTTGCGGGGCGGTAAGCAGCAAATTGTCATTACCGAAATTCCGTATGAGGTTAATAAGGCCTTGCTCGTTAAAAAAATCGACGAGTTACGCCTATTAAAGCGGGTTGAAGGAATCAGTGAAGTGCGCGATGAGAGTGACCGGGAAGGGCTCCGCATCGTTGTCGAACTGAAAAAGAACGCTCAGGCCCAGGGAATTTTGAATTACCTGTTTAAGAACACGGATCTGCAGGTAACCTACAACTTCAACATGGTGGCCATCAACAACAAGCGGCCCGAACATGTGGGGTTAAAAACCATCCTCACGGCGTACTTGGACCACCAGCGGCAGGTAACGACCAAGCGAACGCAGTTTGATTTGCAAAAGGCTCAGAATCGCCAGCACATTGTGGCGGGATTGATCAAGGCGTTATCAATTCTCGACCAGGTGATTAAAACAATTCGCGGTTCGGAAAATAAGAAGGACGCCAAGAATAATTTGGTGGCCCAGTATGATTTCACGGAGAAGCAGGCGGAGGCCATTGTTTCCCTGCAATTATACCGGTTGACGAATACGGACGTAACGGCACTGCAGCGGGAAGCGGATGAACTGGCCAAGCAAATTGCCCGGTACGAGAAGGTCCTGGGGAGTCCTAAGGAACTGGACCGGGTAATTAAGCGTGAACTGACGGCCGTAGCGAAGAAGTACGGTACGCCGCGGCTAACGGAGATTCAGGATAAGATTCAGTCCCTGACCGTGAAGACCGAAGTAACGGTGGCGAAGGAAGACGTCCAGCTTTTGGTTTCGCGAACAGGTTACGTGAAGCGTTCTTCTTTGCGGTCTTACAAGGCGTCGGGGGACGAGAATGGGCTGAAGGACGATGATTATCCGGTTCTTGAGCAGACCGTCAGCACGCTTGACCACCTCTTTATCTTTACGAATAAGGGGAACGTGATTTACCGGCCAGTCCATGAAGTGCTAGAAACCCGCTGGAAGGAAACGGGGGAGCATTTGTCCCAAAGTGTTGGGCTGGATGCAGATGAAGTGGTTATTCAAGCGCTGTGCTTCCCTGATTTGAAGCAGCCGGGGCAATTTGTGTTTGCTACCCGCAACGGGTTGATTAAGCGAACGGAATTTGCCGCCCTGAAACCGGGACGGACGTACCGTTCCCGGGCGAGCGTCTTTATGAAGCTTAAGGCGCCGGATGACGAAGTACTTTTGGCAGCATACCAGCCAACTGAAGATCCGGCGACGCAGGTCTTCTGCATGTCCCACGGAGGGTATGGCCTACGGTATGCCCTTAGTGAAGTTCCCGTGAGCGGCGCGCGGGCTGCCGGGGTAAAGTGTATGGATTTACGCGACGACCAGCTAAGCGCAGTTCTCCTTGTTCACGAGGATGCCCAGGTGGCATTGGTTACCCAGCGGGGCGCGTTTAAACGGATGAAGGTGGCTGAAGTGCCGCTGACGTCCCGGGCTCGGCGGGGAGTGCAGATTCTCCGTGAATTAAAGCGCAATCCTCACCGAATTGTTGCGGGGATGGTTGTTGCTGCCGGGAAGCAACTGGAAGTAGTGACGACAACGGGGCAGGTTCTTCCAGTTGATCCGGCGGCCTTCCCGGTTGGGGACCGGTATTCCAACGGATCGTTTATCCTTGATCCCCAAATAGACGGAATTCCCCAACGACTGCGAACAGGAAGTCAAGCGCAAAAAGAAGAATAAATCGTTAATAAGGGAGACCATGACGGGGAAGTCACGGTCTCCCTTACTTAGCTCTGGTTATTCGTTCCACTCGTGCATGAACTCATCCAGGAACGCCCGCATGTACGCGGTGCGGGTGTGTGCCAGCTTCTTTCCAGCGGTGGTGTTCATGGTTGCCTCCAGGTGGAGCAGTTTTTCGTAAAAGTGGTTAATACTGGTCTCCTCGTGCTGCCGGTAAGTTTCCCTGTCAGAACTCATCACAACGGGAATGGTGGGGTCGTAAATTGGATGGTGGTGAGCGCCGCCATAGGCAAACGCCCGCGCAATTCCAATTGCTCCTAAGGCATCTAACCTGTCAGCATCCTGAACGTACTGCCCAGGAACGGGGAGCTCAAAGTGGTGTTCCAGGTTAGCTGCATACGACATGTGGGTGATGGTTGTACGGAGAATTTCTTGATCCTCGGGGGTAAACCGGCAAACGGTGGGTAACGCCATAATCTGGTGCCACCGGGTAGTGGGGGTTGTCGTGACCTTCTCATCCACAACGTCGTGCAGGTATCCCATCGTAGCGATTAGCTGGAGGGTGGAAGGTGAGGCCAGAGGGAAATCTTCCCGGTACAACCGAACGGCATTCCTTGCAACCCGGGCAACATGGTAAAAATCATGGCCAGTGGTATCACTTTCTAATACTTGCTTAGCAAGGGCAACCACGTCGTCAGCAACGTAAATTGAAGTCATGCCTGTCCTCCTGAAGAATTTTTTAACCGTTCAACGACTGCTTTATCGGGGGTAACGAAGAGGGTATGCTGCCCCTCATAGATAACGAACCCTGGCTTCGCGCCGTTGGGTTTCCGAATGCGACGCACGGCCACGTAGTCAACCGGCACGTTGGCGGAATTGCGCGCCTTGGAGAAGTAGGCGGCTAATTGGGCTGCTTCCGTGAGGGTGGCTTCACTGGGATCAGCATCACTCACAATAACGTGTGATCCCGGGACATTTTTGGCGTGGAGCCAAATGTCACTTTTGCGGGCGGTTTTAAGGGTGAGCTGATCGTTTTGAAGGTTGTTTTTCCCAACCGTAATTGGGGTTCCGTCACTTGCCACGTACCGGTCCGGCCGACTTAGCTTTTGCCGCCGGCGTTTTCCGCTTTTGAGCCGCTTTTCTGGCCGGAGATATCCCTGCTGTTGTAGCTCCATTTTAATGTCCGGTAATTCACTCGGTGTAGCGAGTTCAATTTGCGTAGCAATGCTATCCAGGTAGTTAATTTCGGTGGTGGTCAGTTCAATCTGGTGGGAGATGTATTTCACCCCGTTTTTCAGCTTGTTATACCGCTTGAAGTATTTCTGAGCGTTTTGGGACGGCCCCAACTCGGGGGAAAGGGTAATTGTAATGTCCCGGTTATTATCGTAAAAGTTTGGGACGGTGATCCGCTTCATTCCGGGATGGAGCTGGCCCATATAAGTGGTCAGTAATTCTCCCTTGACACGAAACTCGTCCGCATTATCGGTGGCCGCGAGTTCTTTTTCCAGTTTTTTCAGCTTTGTCTTATTCTTCTTCAGGTTTTGTTTAACCACGTGGATTAACCGGGCGCCCTGCTGATTTACCCGGTCCCGGGTAGCTTTTTCCTGATAAAACTGGTCAAGCATCGCACTTAGCGTGTCAAACTGGCTGATGGTGGGGTCATCCGTTAACGGCGAAGTAAAGCTAAATTCCATCCGCTTTCCCGTACTAGTGATTACTGGCGTTGGGTGTTCGGCCGCTGCTAGAAACCGGTTCAGGTTCATGGCCGCCGTCCCGTTCTGTTGAAGGTAGCACGTAAGGAGTTGTGCTGAGGCGGAATTCAAACCTTGAAGTTCTCGTTGAAGGTGTGGACGCCAGTCTGACTGCGGCAGTGTCTGAACGGTGTTTTCAACAATGTCAACTGCTGCCAGGGCAAACGGATTAACCTTGTCTTGCTTGGGCGGCACCCGGTATTCGGCGTTGGGCAAGATTGTCCGGTAGCGGTCCTGATCCATACCAACGTGTTTAATGGCATCAATAATCCGGTTTTCTTCCTGGTTAATCAGAATGATATTACTGTACCGACTCATAATTTCAACGCTGAGAACGAGGGGTAACTGGTCGCCCAGTTCGGTCCGGGTGAGGAGCTTAAAGTTCATGACCCGGTCGTTTTCAGGCTGCTCGATGGCCACGAGGTGCGCGTTTTCAAGGTACTTCCGCAGCACCATCGTAAAGTTCGTCGGGACCGGTGGGTTCGTATACGGAATCGTCGTTACCTGCACCCGGGCGTAGTTCGGGTGGGCGGATAAAAGAACGGGATGATTTGTCCGGTGTGCGCGCATGGTAAGGATAATTTCATTCGGGAACGGCTGAGAAATTTTCATGACCCGACTTCCCTGAAGAAGGGTGTTGAGTTCACGGGTCATTGCATGGGTAAACATGCCGTCAAAGGCCATAATAAGCCCTCCTTTCGGTTTCTATTGTCCTTTCCATTCTACCGCAAAGCTTGTTTTGCCCGCAATGACGGCGTTTCTTTGCTGTCGAAATGGTTGCCTTCCCCGTGTCTTTTAGGGCTATCTATGATATGATGAAACGGACGATTATTGAGGATAAGTAGGTGAAGGGAATGAAGATTGCTGTTGTCACTGACAGTACAGCATACCTTTCGGCAGAACAGGTGAAGGAAAATAACATTCACGTTGTGCCGATTCCGTTTACGGTTGACGGGCAGACGTACCGGGAAGGCGTCGACATTACAACGACGGACTTTTATGCCAAGTTACGGACGGCCCGCGAATTTCCAAAAACATCACAACCGCCGGTGGGTGAACTGTTGAGCCTCTACGAAGAGTTAGGAAAACAGGGGTATGATACGGTTATTAGTATTCACCTGGCCGGAACGATTTCAGGATTAGTCGCAACGCTTGAAAGCGTCAAGGATCAGGTTCCGGGAGTGCGGGTGATTCCGTTTGATTCACGGATTACGGTGATTTTAATGGGAATGTTGGCTGTTAAGGCGTCCCGGATGGCAAATGCAGGCAAATCTGCCGATGAGATTATTGCGGTCCTAACTGAGTTACGGGATACCATCGGGGAGTACTTTGTAGTTGACGATCTCCAAAACCTTGTTCGGGGCGGGCGGCTATCAAACACGGCGGCCTTCATTGGGAGCGTTTTGAAAATCAAACCGTTGTTGACGTTTGACGAACAGACCGACGAAATCGTTGGCTTTGAAAAGGTGCGGTCAACGAAAAAGGCTCTGAAGCGGGCGGAAGCATTATTTGCGGAACGGATTAAGGACGTGGACTATCCGTTACATCTTTTTGTGATTCATGCAAATGATCCAGAAATGGCTGCGAAGTGGCAGCACCGGCTCCAAAAGCAGTACCCGGATTATCCGGTCGATATCAGCTATTTTGGTCCGGTAATTGGGACTCATTTGGGTGAAAAGGCACTGGCATTAGCGTGGATGCGTGATATTGATAAGTAGTTAGAAGAAGGCGATCGTATGCAGGTGTTACTTGGATTAAAGGCCAGTCCAGCTGCCGAACAGATGGAAGAGCGGCTCCAATACCGCCCCGATGTGTTTGAATTTTATACCACGGAAGCGGACATGACCCCTCAAGGCTTGAAACGGCTGGAGGAGGCTGTGGTCCGGGTACAAGAGGTTACCAGGCGAATTGTGATTCACCAACCCATGCGGTATCACAAGGTAAACTACACCGAGCTAATTGCGCCGGAGGATTACATGCCGGGGTTATACCGGTTTATTGAGGAAACAACGGAAAACCTCCTGCGGATTGCGTTTGACCACGACGTGCAGCTTTTGGTTCATGGCTCGTATAGCCGGCAGGTTCCTGAGTTTCTCGCCCAGTACCGGTCGTTGGCGGCAGCCCGGGAAGTGGCGATGAACCGGATAGACCGGTTTGCGCGGATGGGGCAGAAGCATATTATGTTTGAGAATTCGATTTCCCCCATCTTCTTTTACGGGGATCCCCAGATGGACCGGCGCATCATGACGCACCATTGGCGGCTTGCCTTTGATACGTCCCACTGCTTTATCCATGAACACGGCTCAAATGACCGGTTGGCGGCATCGCTGAAACGGCTGGCGCCGCAGGTGGTGCACTATCACTTGGTTGATTCGATGGGAATCCAGCATGACAGCCTTCCGTTAGGGAAGGGGCGGATCGATTGGCAGCGGGTGATGCCGCTGTTAAATTCGCAGGCCAGTTATATCTACGAAATTGCGATGGATGATCCGAATGATTCGCGGCCGCAGCGGGAAAGCGCGGCATATTTACGCCGGTTATTTAATTTAGTTTGAAAAATATTAAAACCGCTTTAGAATTTCGTTATCGTAGCCTGAAAGGCTTACAATAACAGCATAATCAAAGTGGACTGGGGTGAATGTAGCGGATGCAATGGAACCGGCGGCTAAATGCAATAACGATTATCCTGGGAATGGCCTACGTACTGGCGGATTTAATTTTTCGGGCGACGATTGCGTATAACGAACGGCGGGGGCTTTCCTTATCCCAGGCGGAAGCGGTCGCGGATTATCATCACCTGTTATTTTATGCGGCGTACGGCGTGACGGTTCTTGTTGGAATAATCGGAACGGTGACGTTTATTAGCAACGTGATTCACCATGATGCCGTGGACTGGTGGCTCCGGATTGTTTTGGATCTAGGAGCCATTTTCCTGCCGTTCGTGCATACCATGGATTGGTGGTTTGTGGTTGTTGAAGTCGTTTTTGGTGCGTTGGGCGGTTACTTCTTTAAGCATTACGAACAGATGCTGGCGGTCCGGAAACCACCGCACCATCAGCGGTTCATATTTTAACAAAACAAAATGTAAAGGAGCTTTTTAGTCGTGGAGAAGTTTAAAAAAATTATGGGGTGGGTTATCCCAATTGTTTTGGCGGTAGCCCTGGGACTTTTCATTAAGGCGGAGTTGTTCCAGTTCGTAAAGGTTGATGGGGCATCAATGGCTCCCAACCTCCACAACACTGAACGGGTGATGCTTCTAAAGCGGGCAAAGATTCGCCGGGATTCGGTGGTTGTCTTTAACGCATACGGCGTTGACAATACGGGACAGCCGGTGGCAAAAAATACCAAGTACGTGAAGCGGGTCATTGGCTTGCCAGGGGATACCGTTACATATAAGAACAACGGTGAGCTGTACGTGAACGGGAAATACGTTCCGCAGACCTTTATTTCACATAAGCAGCGAACAACGGGGACAACGAGCCTGAACTTACCGGAAGCACAGGGGGTTCGGATTGGGACCGGAAAGTCCTTTAAGGTTCCCGCGGGAAAGTACTTTGTTCTTGGTGATAACCGGGCAATTTCGAATGATAGCCGGTACTACGGGTTTGTCCCCCGGGGCAAAATTGATGGTGTTGTAAAAGTGCCGTTTTGGGATGCCAATCACCGGGTAATTAACGACTATTGGAAAAAGGTTAATCAGGATTAAACTGGTTTGAGGGATTGCGTCAAGGAGCGCAGTCTTTTTTTGATGCTTTTTTGGGATTTACGGTGGTTTAATTCTTATTATCCCTTTAATATTTCTTAATCTTTGGTAAAATGTTTACGGGCAATTGCCTGATTGGAGGGAGAGAATTGGACAATCAATTAGGGACCACTAATAAAAAATACATAAGTTGGCCCGTTATTGCATTAATGGACTTTGTGACAATTATGGGGTTTGACGACCTGATGTACCCGCTGCAAAATCAGGGGCTCGCGGTTGTCTTCACCTGGGTTGCAATGATTTTTCTGTTTGTTATTCCGTACGAAATGTCGGTTACCCAGTTGGGAGCAACCTTTGGGGACCGCCAGGACAGTGGATTAGCTTCGTGGGTTCGCCGGGCAAGCCACAGTGATGTTTTGGGGTACGCAACGGCGTGGATGTACTGGGCAGCGTGTCTGCCGTACATCGTTGATGTGGCCAATTCAACGATTGTTGCGCTGGGTTGGCTGATCCTGGGAAACAATTCGCTGGGTCACCGGATGTCAAACTTTATGTTTGGGCTCCTAACGTTTGTGGTCATCCTGATCTTCGTTGTGTTTGAAAACTTCTTCCAGCGTTCCCTGGAAATCATGTCAACGCTGGGCGGGTTTGCGATGTTCTTCATGACGATTTTATTCGTTGTCATGACGGTTTGGTCACTGTTACACGGCGGCCACATTGCGACGCAGCCGTTTAACCTGCACGCCTTTATTCCGTCATTCTCATCGCAGTACTGGTCAACGACGGGACTGTTGATGTTTGCGGCGTGCGGGGCGGAAATCGTAATTCCATACCTCAAGCGGATGAAGCACCCGAACCGGGATTTCCCGAAGTCAATGTGGATGTTGGCGTTCATGACGGCCTTTTTGGCAATCTTCGGGACGCTGGCGCTGGCAATGTTCTTTAACGCCAACCACCTGCCAAACGACCTGAAGATGAACGGATCATTCTATGCTTTCCGGATGTTAGGAGAGCGGATGGGGCTCGGAAAGAGTCTGATGTACATCTTTGCGGTTGTTCAAACGCTGTATATGCTGGCCCAGCTGGCAGTGCTGCTTGATTCGGTTTCGTGGGTCATCGCCGGCGATGTTTCGGAAAAGTTTATTCCGAAGTGGTTTGCTAAGCGGGATAAGAACGGGCGCCCGATGCACAGTTACGTGATTACGAGTGGTTTGTGTTTGCTCCTTCTGTTGTTGAGTGGAACGTTGCCTAGCATTAATTCGATTTTCAATTGGCTGTTAAACCTGAACGGAATTGTCTTCCCGTTCAAGAACTGTTGGATTTTCATTGCCTTTATTCTGATCCGGTGGCACCAAAATGAATTTAAGTCCGGGTTTGTATTCATTAAGAAGCGGTGGGCGGCCCTTGGAGTAGGGTGGTTCTGCCTAATCTTCTCGTTTGTATGCGCGATGATGGGCTTCTTACCGCAGGACGTTGCGGTTGCAACTCATGCGTGGAATCATCAGCTACTGTTAAACCTCTTTGCGGTCTTCGCACTGTTTGTGGCGGGCTTAATTCTACCGGTTTGGGCATGGATTGAGCGACGGATGACGCAACGGGGATAAAGATAATCGGTTAATATGTGAGAGGTTGGGACGCGTGTTCCAGCCTTTTTTGTATCTAGGTATTTTTTAAAAAGACACACTTTATGTTTAAAATGCGCGTGGCAATCACAAGGATTGTTCTTAGAATTGGAGGGCAGAACTAAACACTGTTTGCAACTAAAAAATAGTTGCAAGTGTGCTGCAAAATCGCTATTCTAAGATTGTGAGGGCTTGATGTGAGCAATATAACGGGAATTATCGCAAAGCTTGTGGGTAACTCACAGAACGTTACCTTTACTGAAGTTGTCCGGTTGTTACGGTTTTTCGGGTATCGGGTTAGTAATAAGGGAAGAACTAGCGGATCACGAATTTGTTTTTATAAACCAGGCGCAAACGTAATCTTGATGCATAGACCACACTCGCGTAAAACGTTGCTGGCATACCAACAAAGGCAATTGGTCGATCATCTCAGAAAGGAGCATTTAATATGACAAAGCAGCAACTTTTAAGTTATAAAGGGTATCATGGCTCTGTTGAATACTCTTTGGAAGACGGTGTTTTATACGGCCAGGTCGTAGATATGAGTAGTTTAATTTCGTATGAAGGAACGACGATTACGGAATTAAGGGCTGATTTTGAACGCGCCGTTGACGCGTATTTGGCAGAGTGCGCAGCGCATCATGAGCAACCAGAACGATCCTATACGGGAAGTTTCAATGTTCGGGTTACCCCACAGTTGCATCATGAACTAGCTCTATACGCCCAGGCGCATCATCTATCATTGAATGCAAGTGTGCGGCGGGCAATTGAAGGAATGGTGACTGCTGGATAGGTTAGTGAGCGACTAGCGGTCTGTATGCGGTGGCGAGAATTAATGCACCAAAAACAGGGGCCTATTTGGATAAGTAAGCCCCTGTTTAGTAGTCTCAAATTATTTGTTGTTAGCCTTCATAATTGCCTTATTAACGGCATCCTTAAGTCCTCGTGTGGTAGAGGATGCGCCTGAAACGGCGTCAACATCGACGGTATTTTCATCAATCATGCGCTGGGGGAGAATTTCAATCGCCCGTTGTCCAATTTCAGCGCTTTCGTGTTGTTGAAGCACGTCAATCTTTTCGATTTGTTGGTTCTCATACTTAACTTTGACGGTGATTGTTCCACCGATTCCCTGTTCAGAGGATCCCAGATATTCGTGGGGACTGAGCTGAACGTTTGAGAGTTGCTCATTAGTTAAAACATCGTTAATTTTGCCAATGGTTGCAGTAACTGCTTGGTCGTACGAGGTTTCTTTTTTCTTAGCAGCATTTTCACCGGCAACTTTACCAAAAACAAGGCATTCGGCAAGATTGCCTCCTCCTTGATAGTTATTAGCACAGATTCCGCCAAGTTCACCAGCGCCATAAAGATTAGGAATTGGCTTACCGTTAATATCAACGATTTCCGCTTGTCCAGTTCGTTCAGGCCCTCCTTGAGTGTTAAGAACGTCGCTTGCAAGCGCAATTGCGTAGTACGGACCGTCAGCGAGTGTCCGCATTGTTTGCGGATCACGGCCGCATAGAATATCATGTTGCTTTTCAACCGCTGCATTAAAATCCTTAACTGTTTGTTCTAGCCCAGAGACTGGGAGGTTAATTTTAGCGGCCAATTCACTAAGAGTAGGGGCTGAAACAAGTTTATCCGTAAATTCTGGATATGGCAGGCAACCTTTCTCCTTTTTTTGCTTATCGAAGTCGGCCTTTTGGCGTTGATCAAAAACAAGGTAGGGGTGTTCCTGTTGGAGGGGAAGACGCCATGCGCCATGGATATAAATATGACCATGGCGTGCTTTCTGGTCTTCAGCAAAGTATCGGGTACCATCATCGCCAACAACGAAAATGCTCCCATGATTTAATTGTTGCCAACCATTAATTTGGCGTCCTTGGGTATTTGGTTGTTCCTTAAAGGTTAACCCGGCTAAGATTCCGTGAGATTCGTAATTAGCCATGTGCCAAAGGCGGGCACGGACTTCCTGCGCCAACTTAATGCCGTCTCCTTGGTTGTATAACGTTCCAATTGGGGTTAGTTTTGAACGTTTAATAAACGTTTGAACCATTGACGGATTATTCTCAAAACCACCGGTTGCCAAAACAACCCCGTTACGCGCAAGGATTCGGTAATCATGATTATTCCGGTTGATTACAACACCAACGATTGCCCCGTTTTCCGGGTTCTGAATAAGGTGTTTTGCGGGCGAATCTAGCCAGATATCAATTTTATCTGAACGCTTAACAACTTTACTCCGAAGAGTCTTCCACAAAGCGGCATCTTTGTCACGTTTATGAACAAGGGCGAAGTCAAAGGTTTCACTTCCTGGGAGTTCAGGATATTCAGCCATATGGTCTTTTGGAACAACTGGATCCCCCTGATGAATATCGTTGCGCCAACTAATCGGAGTGATTCCAAGATACTTTTTGAAGTAGGAAGGGATATTACTCATTCCATGAACGTAAGTATTGAGTGTATCTTCGCGTAGTTCCATTGGGGCTGCAAGATGGTGGTAGTAGGTCCTTAATTTGTCTTCGTTGTGTCCCATTCCAACATGTTGAGCAGAGTAGCGGGTATTTCCTCCTTCATGACCAAATGGTGCCTTATCAACAAGGAGAACATTTGCGCCGTTGTCAGCTGCAAAACGTGCCGCTGTTGCTCCGGCACCACCAAATCCCAAAATAACTACGTCGTATGCGCGATCCCAGTTGTTGTTAAGGCTGGCCTTTCCTGCTTGCTTTTTGACAAAGGTTTGAAAATTGTCAAAACATTGGTCAAGAAAATTAATGGTCTGTTCATTTTTTAAATTTCCTTGGTGATCGAATTGGTCTGCAGCGTGTCCAAGAAGAAATTCATTACTGTAGAGAACACACGCATCAACTCCAGGAGCATTGAGGATATTTCTAAATGTATCCTGGGCACGTGAGGTTCCAAGACTTCCTAGTGAAGTTCCTACAATCATAATTGGTTTATCAGTAAGTGGATGGATATCATTGGATAACCATTCAATCACGCTTTTAAGTGCTGCTGGAATACTATGATCATATTCGGGAACCCCGAAAATAACACCATCTGCTTCCTTGATTTTGTTAGCTAAGTCAACCACGATTTGCGGTAATTCGGGGGTATCTTCGTTGAAGAGGGGAAAATCCACAATTTCTTGAACTTCAATGGTGGCCTTATTAGCAAAATGGTCACGCATAAAATGCAGTAGTTTTCGGTTGTATGATTTAGCTGCGTTTGTTCCAACAATTGCAACGTATTTCATTAGTAACACGGCCTTCATTCATGATTTTTTAGGGTTGAGGAATTAGATTACGGGGCTGATTATATACACGGTAAAAATAAATGCAAACGTTTTTTTTAAACGCATTAATATCAAGGAAAAGCGAAAAAGTGATCAGCTCGTTATAGTGAACGAAAAAACAAAGCTATGCAAGAATTTTATTTTAAAATGAATATTAGTAATTTGTATGTCCCAGAATTACTTTCATTGCAGTATAAGTTGGAATTTAATGCTCATAAAAATAATTGATAATACTTGTGAAATTATTATTGAATTATGGAGACGAACGTGTATTATTAAGTTGGTTGGGGAATTAAATTGCAGATATTAGCAAAGGGACGTGAATATTATGGCTAAAGCGCTAATTGCTGCATTAATTCCTGTTATTTTTACAATTATGTTTGGTTTCTTTAGCGGCTACATTAAATCGTTTGATAAAAAGGTTCCGGCGATTCTAAATAAAGTCGTGATGAACTATGCGTTGCCATTAAGTTTGTTTTTTGCCTTAAACCAAATGCCGAAAGAGAAGATTTTTGCCAACTGGCGGATTGTTATGTGGGAGTTTGTAATGATGGTCGGTTGGTGGTTTGGTGTTTACTTCTTTAGTAGGTATGTATTGCATTCATCAACCATTTTATCGATTATTCGGGCGCTTGCGTTGTCAACACCAGCAATTTTATTTGTTGGGCCGGCACTGTTGACGCCATTATTCCCCGGAAACGCAGCGATTGCAATTTCAATTGGAGGATTGATGATGAATGCGGTCCAATTACCACTAACGATGTTTGCATTGACGTTAGCTACAACAAAGAAAACTGATAATTTATTGGTTAACGTTGGACAGGTAGTAATTAACGGGTTAAAGAAGCCTGTAATCATTGGAGCGTTTATTGGATTGATTACGGCGTTACTTGGTTGGCGGTTACCAGCGTTAGCAGCACCGACTTTTGAAGAGCTCGGGAAAGCAGCTGCAGGATTAGGACTCTTTTCAATTGGATTAATTCTTTGGTTTAATAAGCCAAGCTTTTCAGGAATTGTTTGGTTTGATGTTATTGTCAAAGAAGTCGTTATGCCGTTATCAGTAATGGTAATTATGATGCTGTGTGGAGAATCAAGGATGTTTGTTAATGAAATGACGATGACGATGATGATTTCACAAATGATTTTTCCAACCATCTTTAGCCAACAGTATGGTGAGGGTGAGCAGGAAATGCCGTCTGCAATGTTCTTAACGACCATTGGTTCGTTCTTTGTATTAATGTGTTTTATCATTCTTCGTGGAATTAGCTTGTAATTCGGATTTTAAAGAGTCGGTGATGGGATGCAACTTACTGATTTGGAATATTATATTAGTTTGATTGAAACCGGAAGTTATACGGCAGTTGCGCAACGTTATGGAATCTCGCAACCGGCCGTATCGCGGGCGATTATGAGACTAACTGAACAGTATGAGACGGAATTATTAACACGTCATCGGAGTGGTGTCGTGGCATCTGATGCAGGAAAAATTTTGTATCAGCGAGCAAAGCAAATCGTTTCATTGGCGAGCGAAACCGATCAAGAGGTGCGACATGCAGGCGACCAATTATTCCGGCTTGGATACTCGACAATTGCGGGGAATCTCTGGATGCCCGCAATTTTAACAGCATTTATTCAAAATGGGCTGATTGACCGTGTGCATACGGTGAACGATTATTCGGCGAATTTGCGCGGGATGCTAACCAGAGGCAAGTTAGATGCCATTGTTTATTCATCATTGGTGGCAGATGCAGAACGAAATATGCAGGTACTTCGAAAACAACGGCAAGATTTTAGTATTATTGTCAGTACGCATAACCCAATTAGTAATTATGAATCAGTAACAGCAAATACGTTGCGAAACGAGCATTTTATCACCAGACGAAAAGGACATTTAGTTCGGAGTGCGTTAGAGCGGTACTGTAGCTTTGGCGGATTTCGCCCTAAAATTATCTATGAAGCGCGTGATATGGATATGATTACTCATTTGGTTGAGCGCAACTTAGGAATTGCCCTTTTAATGGACGTAACTGTTCAGGGAAATCCACGCATTCGAAAAGTTCATCTTCGACAGGATGAACAACTTCACTATTTTATTAAACTCGCTGTTCGGCGGTCATTTATTCCAAATGAAACTCAAAGAAGATGCTTAGATATTCTTAAGCAGGTTCGTTTTGATTAGGCATTTTAAATTTAGGCATGAAGATATTGGGAAAATCCTGGTATCTTTTTTAGTTTTTGGGGATAGTGATACATTGACATTTTCGGGCCGAAAGGAATAGACTACAACCGTACATAGAAAAGGAGTGTTTATCAATGAATAAAAAGCGAATTTTAGCTGCCTCATTCATGGCAGCCTCGTTGCTGGCACCGTTTGTTATTCGGCCTGCCCACACGTTAGCTGATGGTTTTTACTCCCAGCAAAACAACGCTGACAGTGCTGATATTACAAACTGGGTTGCAAACTCACCAGCTAAGATTAGTCAGAACATGCAGTCTCAGCACATTGACGTCAACAACCTTAACGGAACGCGGTACGTGATCCAGTGGGGGGACACCCTCTCAGGAATTTCAGCTGCAACGGGTATCCCGGTCCAGAAGATTGCTTACGATAACAACATCCATAACATTAACCTGATTTATGCGGGCGACGTGTTGATCCTAAACCGGGATGGTAGTGCACCGGCTAACTGGAACATTTACGGGAATGGAAACCAGGTTGCGCAGACACGGGTGACGATTAACTACACGGACAACTCGGTTAACTTCTTCCACTTCGGGGACAACAACCACGTACGGATTACGAACAACGTGGTAGGAAACGATGATAATAACGATAACGGAAACAACAGCAACAACAGTAATAGTAAGATTGAGTACGAGGCACCAAGTTCTGCTAAGGAAGGGCTAGCATCAGCCAAGTCCGCTGATAACGTGGCAAGTAGCCAGCAGGCGCAAAGCCCAGCGATTAGCTCCAACAAGCCGGTTAATGATGACACTGATACTAATAACCAACCGGCCGGAAACAGCAAGGCAGACACCGCCAAGTCGAGCGATGACAATAACAACCAAAACGATGCCTCTAGTTCATCAACGATGAGTACGACGGACTTTGAAAACAAGGTGCAGGATGACATTAACCAGGACCTGAATAACGATGGTGGAAACTCATCCATCAACTTTACCAGTTACAGTGACGATAACGATTCCTCAAGTTCTTCAAGCTCTTCAAACGGAAACACCACCCAGCTGTACGACAACGACCAGAACTTCACGCTGAAGTCAACGAAGATGACTGACAAGAACGCCCAGAAGTTGGCTGATAAGATTATTAAGCGGTTGAAGAGTGATAACAAACTAGATGACCTGAAGAATGCTGATAACGTCCAGATTACCATCAGTAGCGATGACAACGGGTTTAACGTCAACTTTAACGTTACCTCCCAGTCAAGCAGCAGTAGCAGTGATGATCAGGGGCAGCAGTCGGCCAACAACCAGCAAGCTGATGATCAAAACAACGACGATGACGACGATTAATCAGCGGGAGGTTGGCTAACAAATGACAAAGAAGAAAAAGTGGACAATCATTGGGATTGTGGTTGCATTAGTCATCGTGATATGTGGTGGGACCTACTACCACATGAGTCATGCGGTGGCGCAGGATGTTCCGGGGCATGTTTACCGGTACCAAAGCGTTTCGGGGGATAAGGTGCTGTACCTGACGTTTGCACCGCAGGGAAATAAGGTTGTACTCAGTAGTACTGAAGCAGCCGCTAAGGATGCGGACCAGAGCCAGACGGCGTTTAACCAGGCGTACGCTAAGCAGTCCAAGAACGCCAAGTGGGAATACAAGGCTAAGGGCAGTAAGTTAACCCTGGCGAAGATTAACGGGAAACAGGTTTCCCAGTGGCAGTATAATTCTATTTTAGCGACGAAGAGCAAGTTTACGTCCCGGAGCTTCACCTACCAAATCGCGAAGGCGGGGCAGGGAAAGGTTAACCGGAAGACAACGTTCTTACGGGTTGACAATAATTAACGGGTAAGGGCCATTCGGAATTTCGGATGGCCCTTTATCGTGAGGCTTTAAGGGAGAAAGTGGGTGATCGTGTGGATCGCAAGGATGAAGAGAAACAGGACTGGCAACGGGTTGAGAAACAACAGTTTACCAAGTACCGGGCCGTCACTGTCGGGTTAGTGTTCAACGTGGTGGTTTACGGCGTGATTTTCTTGGTTGAATACCTGCTTGCGCTAAAAAGTGGGGCGGAAGTGTTAAAAGCGGACGCTTTTAATAACCTCACGGGAACGTTTTCGACGGTTTTGTTGCTTACGGGAGTCCACATTGCGACTGATAACGATGATGACGATGATAACGACCTGTTTGGGGCACCGCTTGACCGGCAAGACAGCTTTTATAACCGCAAGCGGGCCCAATTGCTTCGCTTCGGAATTGAGACCGTCTTTACCCTCATCACGGGAATTCTAATGATCATGATTGCCCTTAAGGTTATCGGCGATGGGTTACACGGGTTGGTTGGTTTTCGCACCCAGCAAATCCCCCAACCAATCGGAATGGTGGGGGCGGCAATTTCAACCGGACTGATTTTGATAATCTACCTCGTCAATTCGTTAATCGGAAAGAAGACTGGCAGTGCCGCTTTGCGTGCGTCTGCCAAGGATAGTCTGGGGGATGCCCTCACAAGTCTGGGAACGTTGGTTGCGATCTGGTTAATGACAACGTTTCGCCTGCGGTGGGGCGATGCCCTTGCGAGTATCATTGTTGGGGCGTTTGTCTTAATTGCGGGGATTCAGGTTTTTGCTGAAAGTAGTCTTAATTTGGTGGGGTACTTCAATCCGCACGAAGAACGGAAGTACCGGCGGGTGATTGCTGCCCAACCAGCAGTTCAGCGGGTGTTGGGGGTAGCAGCCCATTATAATGGCGGGGTAATAATCGTCGACTGTACGGTTGCCGTTGCCGGAAGGTTAACGGTTTTTGAAACCACCCGGATCGCTGCCACCATAAAACGCCAGTTGAGCAGCCAGTTTAACGTCGCGGACACGCGTGTGGTTTTTGTTCCCGCCGAAGACGAATAGTTAAATATTGTGGAGAGTGCGTTGATTGCCGCCGGTGAAGGGATTCGCCGGTGGCATTTTTTATCCTTCGTTTTTCCCAGTAATAAACGGCGTGACGGCGGCTAACCCGGACGTGACGAGTTGGGTCATTTCGTCGACTGAACGGGATGAATCATCAAGCCAGTGCATGACAACGTTCCAGAACGCACCGGTGAAAAACTGCATCATGATTGCAACTGCTTCCGGTGAATCGACGGTGTGCCACGGAAGATCCACGGCCGTGTAGAGGCGGGGGCCCAACTGGTTGAAGGCAGCCTGAACGACTTCAAGGAGGTTATTTTGTTGGAGGAGGTGCAACACAGTGCGATGTTGGGCCGCAAATTCAAACGGGAGGCGTACCAATGCATTAAATGTTTGGGGTTTTCTTTCTTGAACAAGGTCCTCGTATTCACCGGCGAGCTGTTCAGCATAGGCTTGGACGACAGCACGTTTATCCGCAAACTTACGGTAAAACGTGTTGCGGGAAACCTGTGCCTGGTGACAAATCTGGGCAACTGACATTTGTGAAAACGGTTCGTTGGCAAGCAGCTCTAGGAGGGCGTCAATAATCCACTGACGGGTCTGCAGGGCAATCCGGCGTGACATTTAATCATCTCCTGTAACATTTGGGGACGCACTGGTGAATGTGTCCTGATATCTAAGATTAGTGAGAAACCGTTCCTTCGGGGAAGGAGTTTTCGTATGATAAAGGTGGTTTCTGGTACAAGTGTACCACATGGAACCAAATGTCATAAAAGGAGGACGATGAAATGAAAGTTAAAAATCGAGCCGGTGCCCTTGTTATTCTGTGCGTCGTTAACTTTTTGTGCATGCTGGATACAACGATTATGACCATCGTTGTGCCCCGGCGTTCAATGCGAGCCTGACGCAGGTCTCGTGGGCGGTAAACCTTTACATGATTGTGTTTGCGACGACGGCTCTCTTAGCCGCCCGGATTGCGGAGTTGTGGGGCGAAAACCGGGCACTTTTCTTAGGAATCGTTTTATTCCTCGGTGGCTCATTTGCTAGCGGGTGCGCTCCGACACTAGCCTGGTTATACGTTAGTCGGGTTGTTCAGGGATTGGGCGCGGCCGTGATTCTGCCGTTAGGAACGATTATCGGAATGCAACTTGTTAGTCCGGACAGGCGAAACCGGGTCGTAGCCGTGCTTGGCGGTTGTCAGGCGCTGGCAACGGCGGTCGGGCCCGTTGTTGGCGGGTGGATTACCGAACAGTGGGGCTGGCGGTGGGTGTTTTTCGTCAATGTTCCCTTATTAGCGGTTGTCCTGCTCCTAATTCCGGTTTGGATGGTCCTAACCACCCGGTCGCACTTAACTCTGCGGGCAGTTGACGTTCCTGGGGCGGTGCTTAGTATGCTGATGCTGTTAAGCTTGACACTTGGGTTGGTGAAGGGGCCGGATTGGCACTGGCATTCGCCGGCAATTATAGGCCTGCTATTGACGGCGGGCGTTACGTTTTGTGCCTTTATCTGGGTTGAACGCCGCGTTGCCCACCCAATGGTTGATCTGGGACTATTTCGAAGCCGGAACTTTAATGCGGCGGCCGGTGCAATGGTGGGGGCGTGCTTCTTCTTGGCGGGGTTTGTTATTTTGGTTCCCACGTTCCTGGTGCGGTTGCACGGGCTTACGGAGTTGCAGGCCGCCTTGCATATTCTCCCGTATTCGGGAGTGGTGTTTACGACGACCGTTGTGGCGTCACTGGGGATGAAACGTGTTAATCCCCGAATAATTGTGGTGGGCGGTTTTGGCAGTATTGCCTTAGCGTACTGGTTCTTAGGGCGTATGGGGCTCACCGGATACCATAATTTATTGGTTGGATCGATCCTGGTTGGGCTAGGATTCGGTGTGATTGCCGGGCCGGCAATGGTGTGGGCGGCCGCTGATTTCACCGGTTCACGCCTGACCGTTAGTCAAAGCGTGATTAACGTTCTCCGGCAGGTTGGAATGGTGCTAGCGATTGCAGTGTGCATGTCCCTGTTTAACGCAAACCTAGCAACGGCTAAGGACCGGGTGCAACGATACGGCGATGCTCAGATTGACCAGTGTACGCTTTCTCCGCGGTTGCATCAGCAGTTCCGGAATAAACTAACAACGCACATTAAGCGGTTAGGAACCGGTCAGGCAAAGAGCACGCAGTTTAAGGTGCCGCAAATTACGGTGACGGCTGCCATGAAGCACCAGGCCGTGGCGCAGGTGTTAGCTCAGAAGACGCAGCATGTTCAACTCTCGCCACAACAACGGCAGGCAGTCGTTCGGGCAATTACGCCCCAGGTGACAGCTCAGTTAACGGTGCGTGCTAACCGAATACAGCGACAGGTGACTAGGGTGGTGCGCCGGGTTCACCAAAAGGCCCGGACGCAACTATGTGCTGCCTTTACCCGGATTTACCGGCTTCTTCTTCCGGTGGCGTTTCTCGGAATGGGATGGGCGGTGCTTTTTCCGCGCCACTCACGAAAAGCCGAACAATAACGTGAATAGAAAGCGACTAGCCATAGTGATATTTGTGGGTGAACGGGGGTTATTCACGAATATCACTATTTCTTTGTCCATAAATACCTTGATATACCATTGTTTTTACGAAAATACGAACTATTATGTGGGTTTTCCCGATTAAAGTTGCACTTTTAATTGACGTGCAGGCTAAACGGGCGTACCCTATAAATGACGAATGATTATAGTTTAGTTGGAATTCACGTTCGTATTTAGCGAAAGGATGAGTGGAATGGGTGAACTAATCTACGCCGGAAAGGCAAAGCAGATGTGGACAACGGACGACGATCAGGTACTCCGGGTCGTTTACATGGATCAGGCAACGGCCCTGAACGGGAAGAAGAAGGATCAGATTAAGGGTAAGGGTCCGGTTAACAATGCGATCTCAACGTTGATTTTCCGGTACCTGATGAAGCACGGGATTGAAACGTGCCTGTTAGAGAAAACGAGTGCCACCGAACAGCTGGTGCGGCGGGTGCAGATTATTCCGCTCGAAATGATTACCCGGAACGTAGCGGCGGGCCACTTTGCGACCCGGTTTGGGGTGGAAGAAGGAAAGCCGTTTAGCACGCCAGTTGAGGAAATGTGCCTGAAGAGTGACGAGCTGGACGACCCGGCAATTAACGCTTCCCAGGCGGAGGCCCTTGGCGTTGTAACGGCGGCCGAACTCGACCAGATGTGGGCCATTTCACGGAAGGTGGATCAGCTCTTAACCCCGCTCTTTAAGCAGGCCGGGTTGGAACTAATTGACTTTAAGCTCGAATTTGGGCGGCTACCAAACGGGCACATTATCTTAGCGGACGAGTTTTCACCGGATAACTGCCGGTTGTGGGATGCGAAGACGCGGCACCACATGGACAAGGATGTTTACCGGCGGGACCTGGGAGATTTAACGCCGGTTTACGAAGAGGTGCTTGCCCGTTTACAGCAGGTTCTTGGACAGGAGGAAAAGTAATGACAACGGTTCGGATTTACGTGACGTACAAGCAGTCTGTTTTTGATCCCCAGGGGGAGACCATTACCAACTCCCTGCATTCGCTGGGGTACGACCAGGTTGCTGAGGTAAAGGTTGGTAAGTTCTTTGACGTCCAGTTGAAGGCCACGGAACAGGCGGTGATTGACCAGACAGTGAAGGAAATTGCCGAACAGCTCCTGGTGAACTTTAACCTAGAAACTTACCGGTACGAAGTAATGGAGGAAGCCTAATGAAGATTGCGGTAATTGTTTTTCCGGGATCAAACTGTGACCACGACGTTGCCCAGGCCTTACAGACGGTGGGGGATGCCCACGTGGACCTGGTTCCCCACTACGAGCACAGCCTAGCGGGGTACGATGCGGTTGTTTTACCCGGTGGTTTTTCGTACGGCGACTACCTGCGGTGCGGGGCAATTGCCCGGTTTGCCAACATTATGCCGGAGGTGCGGCGCTTTGCCCGTGAAAGGAAACCCGTCTTGGGAATTTGCAACGGGTTTCAGATTCTCACGGAGGCGGGGTTACTTCCCGGGGCGTTAAAACAAAACGATAACCTGAAGTTTATTTGCCAGACCGTGCCGTTGACGGTGGTAAACAACCAGACGCGCTTTTCCCGAAACTATGCGGCGAACCAGCACATTCACCTGCCGATTGCGCACGCTGACGGCAACTACTATGCGGATGAAGCCACCATTCAGCGCCTGGAAGACCAGCACCAGGTTGTCTTCCGGTACGATGATAACCCGAACGGCAGTGTCAATGACATTGCGGGGATTGTTAACGAGCAGGGGAACGTCCTGGGGATGATGCCCCATCCGGAGCGGGCGGCGGAAGCCATTTTGGGCAATACTGACGGCCAGGGCGTGCTGACATCGTTTTTGGGAATCCAGGAGGCGACGAAATGACAACAGAGATGACACCGGCCGAAATTAAGGAACAAAAGCCATACCTTGAGTGGGGATTAACGGAAGAAGAATACGACTATATCTGTGACAAGTTGCTCGGCCGACTACCGAATTACACGGAAACCGGGTTGTTCGCCGTAATGTGGAGCGAGCACTGTTCGTACAAGAAATCCAAACCACTCCTCAAACTCTTCCCGAACAAGAACGAGCGCGTGCTACAGGGCCCGGGTGAAGGCGCTGGCATCGTGGATATTGGCGACCATCAGGCGGTGGTCTTCAAGGCGGAAAGCCATAACCACCCGTCCGCGGTTGAACCCTACGAGGGGGCGGCTACCGGGGTCGGCGGAATTCTCCGCGACATTTTCAGTATGGGTGCCCGGCCGGTTGCTTCGCTTGATTCACTGCACTTTGGCGAGATTAAGGACGGCCATACCAAGTACCTAATCAACAACGTGGTTGCGGGGATTGGTGGTTACGGCAATTGTATGGGAATCCCGACCGTGGCTGGAGAAATAACCTTTGACCCGTGCTATGCCGGCAATCCCCTGGTTAACGCGATGAACGTGGGGATTATGGACCAGTCTGTAATGCAGCAGGGCCGTGCTACCGGGGTTGGCAACGCGGTAATGTACGTGGGTGCCAAGACAGGCCGGGACGGGATCCATGGAGCCACGTTTGCTTCGGCTGACTTTGAAGACGATAAGGAAACGCAGCGGTCGGCCGTACAGGTGGGCGATCCGTTTATGGAAAAACTCCTCATGGAAGCCTGCCTGGAACTGATTAACGACCACCAGGATTGGTTAGTCGGCATCCAAGATATGGGGGCCGCTGGGTTGGTTTCGTCCAGTTGTGAAATGGCCTCGAAGGCGGGTAGCGGTTTGGACATGACCCTGGATGACGTGCCACAGCGGGAGCCGGGCATGTCGGCCTACGAAATTATGCTGAGTGAATCGCAGGAACGGATGCTACTGTGCATTAAGCGGGGGCATGAAGACGACGTTAAGGCGCTTTTCCAGCGCTACGACCTGGCCGCCGTTGTGATTGGCCGGGTTACGGCAGGCCACCAGTATGTTCTACGCCATCACGGGCAGGTGGTGACGGACATTCCAGTTTCAACCCTGACCAGCGATGTGCCGGAAGAACGGATGCCTGAAAAACAGCCGGCGCGGATTGCGCAGGCCGCAGCGGAAGCCGACTGGCAGCCACAGGTTTCAGATCTAGGCGCTACGCTTCTCCGGATGATGAACCAGCCGACGATTGCGTCCAAGCAGATGTTTACCGATACGTACGATTCGATGGTCCAAACCAACACGGTTGTCCGGCCGGGAAGTGACGCCGGAGTAATCCGGGTGCGCGGGACGCAGAAGGGACTTGCGATGACGACGGACGGTAACGGCCGGTTTGTTTACCTCGACCCTGAGGTGGGGGGCAAGCGGGCCGTAGTGGAAGCCTGTGCCAACGTAATTGCGAGCGGCGCCCTTCCGCTGGCCATGACGGACTGCTTAAATTACGGTGACCCCAATGATCCGGAAGTTTACTGGGAGTTACACCGTTCGATTAGCGGAATGGCAGCGGCCTGCCGGACGTTTGACACGCCGGTCATTTCGGGAAACGTCTCCCTGTACAACGAAAATAACGGTGAGGCCATTTTCCCGACGCCGATGGTGGGGATGGTTGGCCTCATCAAGAATATTGACCGGGTAATCCCGTCGTTTGTCCAGCATGCGGGTGACCGTGTCTATGTGGTGGGACAAACCACCAGCGACTTTAGCGGCAGTGAATTACAGAAGATGCTGACCGGACAGTGCGCCGGCACCCTGAACGACTGTGACCTGGATGGGATCCACGCCAACTTAATGGTGGCTCTTCAGGCAATGGAAGCCGGTGAGGTGGCTAGCTGTCATGATGCGAGTGAAGGCGGATTGGCCGTAAGTGTCGCCGAGATGCTGTTTAATACCGGCTACGGTGCTCAGCTTGACTTTGACCTAACAAGTGAGCTGCTCTTCAGTGAAACGCCGGGACGGCTGGTAGTGACGGTTACCCCTGACCACCAGCAGGCCTTTGAAGACCGGCTAGGTGAAGCGGCCCAGTTCGTTGGGACGGTGACCGCAGAACCAACGCTTGAACTTACAACGACAAACGGGCAGGCATCCTTAGAAGTGGCCCGCCTGCAACATGAATGGGAGGAGGCCTTACCATGCCGCATGAAATAAAGGGGTTAAACGAAGAGTGTGGGATTTTTGGTGCGTTTGACGCGAACGATGCAAACCACCTGACCTACTTTGGGCTCCACGCCCTGCAACACCGTGGCCAGGAAGGTGCCGGCATTGTTACCACGGACGGGGAGCAGTTTTACCAGCACCGGGATACGGGGTTGCTTTCACAGGTGTTTGCCAAGGAAGGGACCCTTGATGGGTTGCACGGGCGTTCGGCAATCGGCCACGTCCGGTACAGTACGTCTGGTAACGGGAGTTTGGCAAACATCCAACCGTTTTTGTTCCGGTTCCACGACGGCAACATTGCGCTGGCCCATAACGGGAACCTAACCAACGCCCGGACCCTTCGGCGCCAGTTGGAAGACGAGGGCGCGGTGTTCCAGTCAAACTCCGACACCGAGATTTTAATTCACCTGATCCGGAAAAAGCGGGACATGCCGTTTATTGATGCTTTAAAGGCGAGCCTGAATGAGGTGCACGGTGGGTTTGCGTTCTTAATGTTGCGGAAGGACAGCATGATTGCGGCCCTTGACCCGAACGGTTTTCGGCCGATGGTGGTTGGCCGGATGCCGTCAGGGGCGTACGTCATTGCCAGTGAATCATGCGCTCTCGATACGGTCGGGGCCGAGCTGGTGCGCGACGTCCTGCCGGGAGAAATTATCATCATTGACCGGGACGGGATGCACATTGACCACTTCACTACGGATACACAGTTAGCGATTGATTCGATGGAATTTATTTATTTTGCCCGGCCGGATTCCAACATTCATGGAATTAACGTGCATACCACCCGGAAGAAGATGGGCCGGATGCTGGCAAAGGAACAACCGGTGGACGCCGATATTGTTGTGGGCGTGCCTAACTCATCGCTTTCGGCGGCGTCAGGATACGCTGAAGCTGCGGGTTTGCCGTACGAAATGGGATTGATTAAGAACCAGTACGTGGCGCGGACGTTCATTGCGCCGAGTCAAACGCAACGGGACTTGGGCGTAAGGATGAAGTTATCAGCGGTCCGCGGGGTGGTTGCTGGCAAACGAGTTGCGGTCATCGACGATTCGATTGTGCGCGGAACCACTTCCCGGCGGATCGTTAAGCTTCTTCGGGATGCGGGCGCAGCGGAGGTTCACATGCGGATTGCTTCGCCGGCCTTCCGGTTCCCGTGTTTCTACGGAATCGACTTTTCGACCCGAGCAGAACTACTGGCGGCAAACTATGACCTGGAAGGAATGCGGCAGACCATCGGCGCAGACAGCCTTGGTTTTCTTAGCAAAGCCAGCCTCATTAAGGCGATTGGGTTACCGGATGCCGGGGATGCACCGAATGGGGGGCTAACAGTCGCCTACTTTGACGGGCAGTACCCGACGCCGTTATACGATTACGAAGCAGGATACTTAGCATCGTTACACAAGCAGCAAAAGATGATGGGGGATGCGTGGAATGAATAGGTACCAGGAAGCGGGCGTTGACGTCACTGCCGGATACGAGATGGTGCGGCGAATTCAAGAGAGTATTGCCTCGACCCAGCGTCCCGGTGCGACCGGACAGGTGGGGAGCTTTGGCGGCACGTTTGACCTCGAAGCACTCCACGTTAAGCATCCGGTCCTCGTTGCCGGAACGGACGGCGTGGGAACGAAGCTCCTCGTTGCCCAGCGGATGCACGAGTATGAAACCATCGGAATTGACTGCGTGGCAATGTGCGTGAACGACATCGTTGCGCAGGGGGCGGCGCCACTGTTTTTCCTTGATTACATTGCCACCGGGAAGATGGATCCCGAAGCAATGGCCGCCGTTGTTAAGGGGGTAGCCACCGGATGCCGGCAGGCGAAAGCAGCCATTATTGGCGGTGAAACCGCCGAAATGCCGGACATGTATCCGGCCGACGAGTATGACCTTGCGGGGTTTGCCGTGGGGGTTGCGGAACGGGCGGAACTCCTGACAACGGATGGTCCCCAGGAGGGTGACGTGTTACTGGGATTGCGCTCAAGCGGACTGCACTCCAACGGCTACTCTCTTGTGCGGCAGATCCTGTTTAAGGATCACCACGTTGACCTGCAGGAGCACCCGGCAGAGCTTGAGGGCTTGCCCTTAGGAAACGCCCTGTTACAGCCTACGCGGATTTACGTGCGGAAGGTGATGCCGTTAGTCCGGCAGCACCTGGTTCACGGGATGAGTCACATTACTGGGGGCGGGTTGATCGAAAACGTTCCGCGGATGTTTGGCGACCAACTCCAGGCGGTCATTGACGAAACGACCATTCCGGTGCCGGGACTAATCCGCTACCTTATTCGGGTTGGCAAATTGGCACTGGATGATTGCTGGCAAACCTTCAACATGGGGGTCGGAATGGTATTGGCGGTGGCGCCGGAAAACGTGGCGGCGGCTAAGCAGCAGCTCCGGTTAGCGGGGGAAGAACCCCTGCAAATCGGACAATTGCGGGCCCGGCCAACGCAGGATGCGCCACAGATTGTAATTCAGTAGGGGGTGAGCGGATGCGCGTTGCCATTTTTGCATCGGGAAACGGTACGAACTTTGAGGTGCTGGCAAAGCATTTTCAAAGTAAGCAAATTCCAGGAACACTGGCCCTGCTGTTTTGCGACCATCCGGACGCGCCGGTCGTCCAGCGGGCGCACCGGCTGGGGGTTCCGGTCGTAACCTTTACCGTTAAGGAATGCGGCGGAAAGCAGGCCTACGAGGAACGGATCGCGACGGTATTAGCTGATTACCAAATCGATTTTATTGCCCTCGCGGGGTACATGCGGGTAATCGAGGCGCCGATTTTAACGCGGTACGAAGGTCGGATTATTAACCTGCATCCGGCTATGTTACCGGACTACCAGGGGTTGCACGCCATTGAACGGTCGTTTGCGGACCGGTCGCCCCGAACCGGCGTGACGCTCCATTACATTGACGCGGGGCTCGATACCGGGCCCATTATCCGTCAGGAGCACGTTCCGGTGCAGGATGATGATACGGAAGAAACGTTTGAGCAGCGAATTCATGCGTGCGAGCACCGGCTTTACCCGCAGGTGTTAGCACAGGTGTTGGCAACTAAAATGAAGGGGGACGATTAAATGAAGCGGGCGTTAGTAAGTGTATCTGATAAGAAAAACCTTGTTCCGTTTGTTAAGGGGTTAGTTGAAAACGGGTTTGAAATTGTGTCAACGGGTGGCACAAAGCGCGTCCTGGATGACGCGGGCATCCAGACAATTAGCGTTGAGGATGTTACCGGCTTTCCGGAAATTCTCGATGGGCGGGTTAAGACGTTAAACCCGTACATTCACGGGGGCTTGCTTGCCCGGCGTGATGTGCCGGCCCACATGGCAACCCTAAAGGAACACCAGATTACGCCGATTGACCTGGTGTGCGTCAACCTGTATCCGTTTAAGGAAACGATTGAAAAACCAGGCGTTTCACTGGCCGAAGCAATCGAAAACATTGATATCGGGGGTCCAAGCATGGTGCGTTCGGCAGCCAAGAACTACCACGACGTGACGGTAGTGGTTGACCGGAATGATTACGATGCCGTTTTAAACGAACTTGCTGCTAACGGTGAAACGTCGCTTGAACTGCGGGCGCGGTTAGCCGCCAAGGCGTTCCGCCACACGGCTGCCTATGACACGCTGATTTCTACCTACCTGACAGAACAGGTGGGGGAAACCAAACCGGAAAAGTTATCGCTAACTTATGACCTTCAGCAGGAGATGCGTTACGGGGAAAACAGTCACCAGGACGCTTTGTTCTACCGGGATGCATTACCGAAGGGCTACTCACTTGCTAGTGCCAAGCAGCTCAACGGGAAGCAGTTGTCCTATAACAATATCAAGGACGCGGACGCTGCCATTCGGATTGCGCGGGACTTCCAGGATGAACCCACGGCAATTGGCTTAAAGCACATGAATCCGTGTGGCATCGGTCATGGGCAAACCATTGAAGAGGCTTGGGACCGGGCATACGCGGGTGATCCGGTCTCCATCTTTGGTGGGGTGGTTGTTTTGAACCGGGAAGTGGACGCCGCTACGGCAACCAAACTGCACAAGATCTTCCTGGAAATCATCATCGCTCCTTCATACTCGGACGAAGCGCTTAAGATTTTAACCACGAAGAAAAAGAATCTCCGGCTACTGCAGCTCGACTTTGATAAGATTAATGAAAAGCCCGCCAAGGAAGTTGTTTCCGTGCTGGGTGGGGTGCTTGTTCAGGATCAGGACATTCTGGATGAGGACCCGCACACGTGGACGGTGGCTACCAAGAAGCAGCCGACCGAGGAACAGTTAAAGACGATGCTGTTCGCCTGGAAGACGGTTAAGCATGTTAAGTCAAACGCGATTGTGGTGGCCAACCCAGAACGGACACTGGGCGTCGGCGCTGGGCAACCGAACCGGGTTGATGCGGCTAAGCTGGCCGTTGACCACGCCGGTGATGCGATTGATGACACGGCAGTCCTTGCGAGTGACGCCTTCTTCCCGTACGGTGACAGCGTTGAGTACGCCGTTAAGCACGGCATCAAGGCCATCGTTCAACCGGGTGGCTCCATTCGGGACCAGGAGTCGATTGATATGGCAGACAAGTATGGCGTGACAATGGTCATGACTGGCGTTCGGCACTTCCGGCACTAAGCGGAGGATGATGAAAGTGGAAAAGTTACACCTGTTAGTGGTTGGGAGTGGTGCGCGGGAGCACGCCATTGCCAAGGAATTACAGCACAGCCCCCAGGTAGCGCAGGTATATTGTGCGCCAGGGAACCCCGGGATGACCGTGGATGGGATTAAGCAGGTCGCAATTGAGGAAAACGACTTTGACGGGTTAATTACCTTTGTGCAGGACCACGCCATTGACTGGACGGTGGTGGGGCCAGAAGACGCTCTGTGTGCGGGAATCGTTGACCGGTTCCATGCCGCTGGCCTTAAGATTTTAGGGCCAACCGCGCAGGCTGCTCAGTTGGAAGGCTCCAAGGAGTTTGCCCTCCGGTTTATGCACCAGCACCACGTTCCAACCGCCCAGTACCATGCGTACACTGATTTAGCAGCGGCCAAGGCGGGACTAGCAGAGTTTGCTTTGCCCGTTGTGATTAAGGCGGACGGACTTGCTGGGGGAAAAGGGGTGACAATCGCCCAAACTACAACTGAGGCTGAACAACAGTTGGAAGAGCACTTTGCTCACGGTGACCAGAAGGTGGTTTTAGAGGAGTACCTTGCTGGGCCGGAGTATTCCCTTTTCCTGCTGGTTAACGGGGACGAATACCGCTTATTACCGTTAGCACAGGATCATAAGCGGGCCTTTGACGGTGATCAGGGGCCCAACACTGGAGGCATGGGGGCGTACAGCCCGCTTCCTCAGTTGCAGCCAGACATTGTGCGGACGATGAAGGCGGAGGTCGTTACGCCAACGATTGCGGGGCTGGTCGCCGAAGGGTTTGACTACCATGGAATCCTGTACATTGGTGCGGTCCTAACGCGCGATGGCGCAAAGGTGATCGAGTATAACGTCCGGCTGGGTGATCCGGAAACACAGGTCATTCTTCCGCGGATTGAAACGGACCTCGTTGACCTGTTTGCTGCGGCAATCAACGGAACGACGCTTCCTTCAGTTACGGTAAAACCGGACGCCTACCTTGGGATTACGCTGGCAGCGGACGGGTACCCGCAAAGTCCGGTGCACGGACAAACGCTTCCTGCTTTTCCCCAGGAGGCGGACATAACCCTTGACTATGCGAACGTTGCTGGTCAACCGGGCGCGTTAACGGGGGCGGGTGGCCGGCTGGTAACCGTGATTGGGCACGGGCCTGATGTTGTGACGGCTCAAAAGCGCGCGTACGCCTACCTTAACAAGTTGACGTGTCCGCAGTGCTTTTACCGAAGAGATATTGGGTTCCGGGCAACGGGAAAGACGATGGAATAGGAAGTAGTTAATAATAAAAATGAAACGGTGTTTTTCTGTTATGAAGAACACCGCTTCTTTATTAGATTACGTGAAATTTAAATGTTGAGGAGCTCTTCCGGATCATCAATCAGGTAGTCCGGGTGCTCCCGCTTAAGGCTTTCAACGCTAAATGCTGCCCACGTGCACCCACAGGTATGAACGCCCGCAGCGTTTCCCATCTGCAGGTCGTACTTAGCGTCCCCAATCATGACGGACTCATCCGCCTTTAGGTGGTATTCGTCCAAAACCGCCAGCACGCCGTCTGGTGCTGGCTTAAAATGCGCAACGTTATCCGAACCGACTGTTCCCGTAAAGTACTGGGCGAGCCCGAATTTTTCAAGGCCCAACGCAAGTGAGTGGGAATTTTTGCTGGTAACGATGAACAGCTGGTGCCCTCGCTGTTGAAGTTTAGCGAGGGTTTCTTTCATGTGCGGGAAAACGATGGTTAGTTCAAACTCGTTTGCCCGGTAGGCCTTCCGGAAAGTGGCGTACGCATGGTTGTAATCGGCAGGACTAAATGTTTTCCCGGCCTTTGTCACCATGTCAGGCACCATTGCTTCCAGGGGAATTCCCATGTAATTGAGAATCACGTCATCGGTGGGGACGGGAAGGCCAATTTCCTGGCACATTGTTCGGGTACTTTTCAGGACTGCTTGGCGGGAATCTACGATGCTCCCGTCAAAGTCAAAGAGGTAGTTTTGCATGGTTAGTGAGCTCCTTTCGGGGATTGTTTTTTTGTGGAAAAACTAATAACTACAATAACGAGGTTAATAACGGCCATCATCGCTGTCACCATAAAGACGGTTGCGTACGAGAAGTGACCGGCAACGACCGAACCAATCATCGGTCCAATGATACTCCCAATTGCTTGGAAGGATTGCATGTAACTGAATACCCGGCTGACCACGGCGTTCGGGCTGTTTAACATGACGATCGTTTGGGTCAGCGGTAATAACGCGGCGTCTGAAATGCCGATAAGGAACCGGCAGATGCCAAGGGTGTATACCGAATGGACGAAACTGGTTGCCGCAAACACGCAGCTGCAGAAGATTAGTCCGGAAATCAGGACTTTACCTGCACCCACCTTATCGCCAAGGGCGCCCAGCCGGTTTGCCGCAAAGATGGTGGCAAATCCCGGCAGGGCGGTGATAATCCCACTGACAAGTGAAATATCACCGTGGTGGTGCATGAGTTGCTGAACAAAGAGGCTGATGATGGGGTTAATTGCCTTAGTGGCGGCCATCACCAGCATTGTTGTAATAAACATTGCCACGATTAACCCGGGATGTTCAAGCTGCTTCATTGCCGAACCGTGCTGGGTAGAATCCGTTGCTGGCAGGGGATGAAAGTCTTCGTGCACGTAGAAGAGGGCAAGGAGGCTTGCGAATAACATGATGGCCCCGAAAACGAAGAATGTCATCCGGTAGCCGGCGACACTCGCAATAATTCCCCCGATAATCGGGCCAATTAGCTGGCCGCCCACTCGTCCAGTGGTGAGAATACCCATCGCTTTCCCCCCGAATTCGTCCGGGGCTTCGCTGGCGATGAGGGCCTGGGAATTACTGTTATACCCTGAAAAACACCCATACAAGAAACGCCAAAAGAGTAACCACCAGATGTTTGGCACCGTGCCACATAGAAAACCGATGATGCACATCCCAAACCCAGAACGTAAAATCATTGGTTTCCGGCCGGTGCGGTCGGCTAATTTTCCCCATAACGGGGACACGATGGCCTGGCTAATAAACGAAATGGCGTACGCAAGTCCCGCATAAAAAGTAAGCTGAACGCGGGAGAAGTGGGCGAGTTGCCCGATAAAAAGTGGCAGAAACGGGAGACTCATACTAAACCCCGTTCCTGAGACGAAATCCCCAAAGGCAAGAACGTACAGGTTCTTACGCCACTGGGGAAGTGTCCGGTGTTGCATTGGAATCCTTCCTAACTGACTTTTACTAATTATCCCTATTATACCGTACCGGAAAATTAGGGGAAAGCCGGGATTCTACTCGTCAATCCTGATAAACCGCTGCTGGTCAAAGTCGTAGACGCCCTGGTCTGTTAGTTTGAGGGTCGGAATAACCGGGAGAGCGAGGAACGACAGGGTGAGAAACGGATCAAAGTTAAGCGGACCACTCAGTTGCTGGTATGCCGTGGTAACGGCGCGGAGTTGGACGGCCGCCTTTTCAGCGGGGATGGTGGTCATCAGTCCCGCAACGGGCAGGGGCATGCTGGCAACCTCTTGTTCGTGGTTGAAGATGGTGATGCCCCCGCCAATTTGGCATAGGTGGCGAATTGCAGCAGTCATATCAGCGTCGTTTGTCCCCAGCACAATAATATTATGTGAGTCGTGGGCAATCGACATGGCCACCGCACCGTGCCGGAGGTGCATTCCCTTCACGACGGCTACGCCCACCGTTCCCCGGGCATGGTGGCGCTCGACGACTGCGAGTTTAAGTTGGTCCTTTTGAGGGTTTGGAACAAACGCACCGTCCTTGAGGGTCACCCGTTCCACGCTCGTTGTGGTTTCGATGTGGTTGGGTTGTACGGTAATGACCTTAACCTGAGGCTGCTTGAGGGGAAGTGTGAGTTGTTGGGGGTCAAACTTGACGTGCATGGTATTGGCAGCTAGCTGGGAATGCGCAACCGTACTTTCTGGATCCAGGACCCCCGCCTTAATCACGTGAGCAATCTGACAGGTGGTGGCAGAATCAAGAATGACAAGGTCCGCTTTTTGGTTTGGAGTCAGGGCGCCCCGGTCGGTCAGACGATGAGCCTGGGCGGCGTTGTAGCTTGCCATGACGTACGCGGTGGCCGGCTTAATCCCATGGTGGATTGCGCGCTTAATGCAGTAGTTAATTCCCCCTTCATCCAGCAGGGTAGTTACCAGTTTGTCATCGGTACAAAAGGCACACCGTTGGGCGTTAGCGGGGGTTACAACCGGAATTAGGTTTTCCAAGTCACGTTCGACGGTTCCCTCCCGCAAGAAGAGGTACATTCCCGCATTAATCCGGTCCTGGGCCTGCGCGACGGTCATACACTCGTGATCGGTAGTGATGCCGTTTTGAACAAGAACGTCAAGCTGGTCCCGCGTTAATCCCGCCCCATGGCCGTCCGCCTGGCGGTGAGCAGCTTGGCAATCCCGAAGCTTTGCCATCATGTCAGGATCATGCTGGGCGACGGCTGGGTAATCCATTACCTCTGAGAGTCCGCCCACACGATCATTGGCGTAGTAAGGCTTGAGATCCTTGGCTGTCAGGGTAGTTCCGTTGTGTTCAAACGGGGCGCACGGAACACACGATGGCAGCATGGTGATAATGTCAAGGGGGACCTGCGCGGAATCCTGCAGCATGAAATCAAGTCCAGTTGTCCCGCAGACGTTGGCAATTTCGTGGGGGTCCGTCACGATGGTCGTCGTTCCCTGGGGAAGGAGCACCCGCGCTAATTCGTGCGGAACAAGCAGGGAGCTTTCAATGTGGACGTGGGCGTCAATAAACCCCGGAACAACGTACTGGTCGGTGGCATCAATGGTTGTCTGGGCGGTATATTCCCCCGGATGCTTTCCCGTGGCGATGATGGTTCCGTTCTCAATCCACAGGATGTTAGGCTCAAACGTCCGGTTAAAGACGTTGAGGACGTGGTTACTGGTGACACAGAGATCAACGGTTTGCATTATTGAGGACTCCTTTATCCGATTGATTTTGATGAAACTTCCGCAGTGTATTCGGAGATATTGTCAATTAGTATCGAACGTCCGTGTTTTTTTGTCAAGGTTTAAATTGAAAACCGAACAGTGAATTGTTCGATGGTAATAAAAAGACCGTAACGTTTTTTGTTACGGCCGTGCGTTTTATTTAAGTCTAATTTGAACGGTGGCACGTCCACTTCATGAGGAAGTAGAACGGAACCGCGACTATCAGGCCGCCAAAGCCCCAGATTAGCTCGTGCAGGTTGGCCTGCATGAGTAACCAAATACTTACCACAATGGCAATCAGCGGAATGGTTGGCCCGCCCGGAACCTTAAACGGCCGGGGCACGTCCTTCATTGTATGCCGGAATACCAAAATGGCTAAGCACGTCGGGAGGTACTGGGCAAACCGGGAAACCACGCTAATTGCGGCAAGGGTGGTAAACGAGCCTGAAAGGGCAATCGGGAGGGTAATCACGCCAGTAATAATAATTGCCCAGTATTCTACGCCCCGCCGATTACGCTTTAACATGAAGCGGGGAAGCAGGTCATCGTTCGCAAGGGCCACCGCACTCCGGGGAGTGATGAATGACGAGGCAATGTTAATCCCCCCAATGGAGATTAATTCTCCCGCAGCAACCAGTGCAAATCCGCCGCGCCCAAGGAAGTGTTCCATGGCGGTCTGAACGGGTGCTGTTGCGGTTGCAAGGTGACTTCCGAGTACTCCAATGGCAACGACTTGAATAAGAAGATAGAAAATGGACACGGTGCCCATCACCATCAAAATTGCTCGGGGGAGTGTTTTCTGCGGGTTATGCATGTCCTCTGCGGCAACCGCAATGGCTTCAAAGCCCGTAAAGGCATAGAAGATTACCAGGCATGCTGCGCCAAATCCGTGACTGGTTGTCGCCACCGTCGTTGCGGGATGGAAGTTTCCCCCATGAATGAAGAAGAACCCGACAACAATAAAGATCACTAGCGGCACAAGCTTGCCGATGGAAGCAAGGTTATTGATAATCTTGGATGAACTCACCCCGCATAGGTTAACGAGGGTAAGGCCCACGATAATCACGGTCATTACGACAATTTGGGCCGAACGGGAATTACATGCTGGAAAGATTTGTCCCAACGCCGTTGCGAATCCGTTTGCCATGGTTGCCCAGGCAATCATGCTGACAATCCACTTGATAAACCCGACTTCAAACCCCGCAAAATCGCCAAAGGCCGCCCGGGTATAGACGTACGGGCCACCATCCTTTGAAAAAAGGCCCGCTGCTTCCGCAAAGCATAGTGCAATCGTAATTACGAGGAGGGCGTCGAAGATAAAAACAAAGATACTTTTTGTTCCGACAAGGGCATAGGCCTTGTTAGGAAGCAGAAAAATTCCCGAGCCAATAATGGCGTTCACCCCAAGAAGGATGATGCTGAGTAAGCCAAGCTTATTTTTGTGTGTTTCCATTAAATCAGTCCTCTCATTAAGTAACTATGCGATTACCAGACAAATTATGCGTTTTCCATGAACGCCTTAAAGAGTTGTTGTGCTTGGGAGTGTGTCCGGTGCAACATTTCCGGGTGAAATTGGACGGCGACTTCAAACCCGTCGTAAGCGAAGTTGCTAAAGCCTTCGACCACGCCATCGGGAGCGGTAATGCCAACCTGCAAGTCCGCGCCAAGTTCGCCAATTACCTGGTGGTGGAATGAGTTCACCGTAAATTCATTTTGATCAAAGATGGAGGCAAACGGACTGTCAGCACTAACCCGTACCGAGTGAGTCGGGAGAGTTGGCTGGTCTGGTTGTGAATGCCGAATGAGTTCGTGGTCGGCGTAACTCAGATCCTGGATGATGGTGCCTCCATGATAAACGTTAAGGAGTTGCGCGCCCCGACAAATTCCTAGAATTGGCAGTTGGCGCTGTTCGGCCTCTTTAATCAGTTGAAGTTCAAACCGGTCCCGGTCAGGGAAGGTTGGCCCACACTTTTGCCGGGGCTGTTCACCGTATTCAAGGGGGTTAACGTCCTGCCCACCGCTTAAAATCAGGCCGTCGAGGTGGGCCACCTGGGCACGAATTACCGCTAGGTCGGTTGTGACCGGGATGATTACCGGGACGCCCCCCGCTTGAACGACGCTATCGATGTAATCATCGTTAACGTAGGAACGGTGGTAACCCGGAAACATACCGTCGGAGTCGGTAATCCAACTTCCAGAAACACCAATCAATTTATTCGTCATGTTAAAATCCTCCAATCTAGCTTACAAAATGTAAGCTAATTCTATATGGCCTATTTCCTAAAAGCAAATCAAAATTTTTTATGATGGTACAGTTGCCCGAGTTGTCCCCGAAATTCATCCTGATACCGGCGTACGTCGTATTCTGACCGGACGGTGTAATCCGCCTGTTCACCATGTTCGCTTTGATCTAGCCCGCGTTGTTCAGCTTGTTTGCTGACCCGCATCGGGACAAACCGGGCAAGGAGAAGGGCAAGCCCACCCGCCATTATTGTAACAAAGAGAATGGTGGTGATTGTTCCAAATGCTTGGATCCCTAAAAGATGCCAGCCACCACCATAAAGGAGGCCGTTGGTTGGAATGTGCGGGTTAACGGTTCGGGTAGCGAACACTCCGGTTAGAACAGACCCGCAGATTCCAGCGATTCCGTGGCACCCAAATGCATCAAGGGGATCGTCAATCGGGAAGACGCGTTTTCCCCAATTAATGAAGGCAAAACTTGCGCACGTGCATAGAATTCCGATTAGAAGGGCGCCGGTGGTTGAAACGTAACCGGCTGCAGGGGTAATGCCGACAAGCCCACAGAGGGTGCCGGTGCAGGTTCCGACGAGGGTGGGATGGTTATGTGTAATAATTTCTAACACCATCCATGTTGTGATGGCTCCGGCAGTGGCCACCGTCGTCGTAAGGATGGCCTGTAATGCTACGGGGGTGATTCCCAAAGCGGCGCCGGCGTTAAACCCGTACCACCCAATCCATAAAATGGATGTTCCTAGGAGAATCCACGGTAAATTGTAGTGTTGGTGGCTGGCAGGAAGCCGCCGCCCAAGAATAACGGAGAGAACAAGGGAAGTGATTCCCGCATTGATGTGGACGACCGTTCCGCCAGCAAAGTCAAGCAAACCGGTGCGGGCCAGTAAGCCGTGTGGGGTCCACACCATGTGCACGAGCGGGTAGTACACCAGAAACGTCCAGGCGCACAGAAAAAGCAGGAAATAGTTAAACCGCATGCGCCCGACAACCGCCCCGACGAAGAGGGCGGGAGTAATAAGGGCAAACATTAACTGGAAGAGGAGGTAGCTTACCATGGGAATGTGAGTAGCGGAGGCCGAACGCATAAAGTCAACGCCGTGAAGGAGCAAATGGTGAACCCCACCAATAATCCCGGCAATGCTGGGGCCGAAGCACAGTTCGTATCCACACGTTATGAATAACAGAACGGCAATCCCACAGATAATAAAAACAGAAAGCATCGTATTAACAACGTTTTTGGGGCTAACTAAGCCGCCGTAAAAGAACGCTAGTCCCGGGGTCATCCAGAAAACGAGGATGGTGGCACTAAGGACAAACGCCGTGTTGGCAATATTAATCATGAGGAAACTCCTTTGAATCTCGTATGTTAGATATTCTAACATAAAAATGAACGAATGGTGTCCTTGATTGCGCCTGCTTTTAATGCGTGGTATGCTAGGCACCGACTAATATGGTAAGAGAGGGAATTGAATTGATTAGTAAACAAATGTGGAAACGGATAGTGCGGTGGGGAACATGCCTGGTGGGTGCCGTGGTGATTTTTATTATCGTCGCGGACCTGTATTTTTTTCACGTGGCGTTTGTCCCAGCAAAAAAGGACTTTCTTGAAAAGCCCCTTCCCCTTAGACCCGGGACGGCCCTGTACCAGCAACGGCTTTGGTATCACGATGTTCCTAAGCAACACTGGACGATGGAATCAGCCACCGGCCATTACCGGTTGGACGCCAACTATATTCCAGCCCGTCATTCTGATAAGGCAGTGCTAATTTGTCACGGCTACATGCAAAATAAGAACGATATGGGGGCATATGCGGCCATGTTTCATCAAATGGGATATAACGTTTTAATTCCTGATGCTCGGGGAATGGGGGATAGTCAGGGAAAGTATGTCGGGTTTGGCTGGCCGGAACGCTATGATGAACGGAAGTGGATGAAACGGTTGGTTCATCATCTCGGGCCGCACGTCAAGATTGTAATGTTTGGGGTCAGCATGGGCGGTGCCACCACGATGATGACGAGCGGGTTGCACCTTCCTAAACAGTGCGTTGCGATGATTGAAGACTGTGGGTATACCAGTGTAAAGGCGGAAATTGCCCATGAAGCAAAGGACATGTACCACATGCCCGCCATTCCCCGGTGGCCCACTGATTCCGGTCTTAAGCTTGATGACTAAATTGCGAATTGGGTACTTTATGGACGAAGCTAGTTCGGTGCGGATGCTTCATCACAACCACCGGCCCATGCTCTTTATTCACGGAGCCAAGGATACGTTCGTGCCAACGCGGATGGTTTATCAGAATTACCGGGCGGATCGGGGGCCAAAAGAGTTATGGGTTTGTCCGGATGCAGACCATGCACATTCGTTCCGGACCCATCCAAGGGAATATGAACGCCACGTCCAGCAATTCTTGAATAGGTATGTGCATTAAAAAGGAGATTTGCCGCGTAAATGAAGTGCCCTACAATTGTTAGACAAAGAACTAATGATTGTGAGGCACTTTTTG
>DSTMC04003__coassemble_669_pt1 | contig 74488 bp, 66 predicted proteins | sample DSTMC04003__metabat2_low_PE_028 | metagenome-assembled genome bin DSTMC04003 | reverse complement strand
CCCACGCGACTAACCTATTATAGCGAGAAAAGAGCCTGTGCGTCAAGCCCTAATTAATCGCGATTCGCCGCTCATTCGCAACGGTTATTATCTTACCAGCCAATCTAATAATCGTCAACAACTTTTTGCACTCCATCATGCTTTTTATTACCCACACAAAAACACCGGTTCTACCCGCCGAGTTCATAACCGAACTCGCGAATAAAACCGGTGTATTAATCACAACCACTTACTTAATTCTGGCCGCTATCCCAGTTCTTATAAATCTGGTTATCATTTAATCCCTTCAATTCAGGCGCATCCGTTGAGAAGTCGTCAACCAACGTCTTCCCGTGGTTCTTGTCCTTCAAACTTGTTGGGTACTTCTTATTATCCTTTCGAAGCTCAGACATTGCCTTAGTATAGTTATAAGTGTAATCGGTCTTATTAACCCGCTTGAAGCCCTTCGGATGGTAGAAACGCAGTAAGTCCCCTAGGACAACCTTATCAGAGTACGTCAATTGCTTGTTAACGTCCTCCTGCATTTCGTCAACCTGCTTCTTTTCAGCAGCCGTCAGCTTATCATTTACAACCTGTCCCTGGTTATTGTAGATTCGACTACCAATCTTCGAATAGGTCGGGGAAACAAAGTCGCCATCCCGGAACGCTACCGTCTGATCATGCTGCGGATTAAGAAGATCCTGGCCAAACATAATGTACTGCTTGTCGTGGATTCCTAATAAGTCCAACAACGTCGGCATAACGTCGATTTCACCACCATACGTATGATTAATGCCCCCCTTAAGGTTTTCGGCATGAATCATAAACGGGACCTTCTGGAACATCGCAAGGTCATACGGCGTTACGCTCTTCTTTCCTAACAACTGTGCAATTGGCTTCTTGTGATTGTTCGAAATTCCATAATGATCACCGTAAACGACAATCACAGAATTCTTGTATAGTCCCGTCTTCTTCAGGTAACTAATCCACTCACCAAACGCCTGATCCAGGTAATGAGCCGTCTGAACGTACCCATCGACGGTATCATCACCGGTCGTTGTCTTTGGAATCGAAGCATTCTTCTTATCCAACTCGTACGGATAGTGGTTCGTTAACGTAATAATCTTGGCGTAGAACGGCTGCGGCAGCTGCTCAATGTACTGGGAAGCTTCCTTCAGGAAAATCTTATCCTTCAGGCCGTACCCAATATCATAGCCTTTCCGGTCGTTGTAGTAACTCTTATCAAAGAAGTACTGGTAACCCCAAGCCTTGTACGTATTAACCCGGTTCCAGAAACTCCCCACGTCCCCGTGGAAGGAAGCTGTTGTGTACCCGTGTTGGTCTAAGATTGCCGGAACCGCATCGAAGGTGTTCGAGCCACCATACTCTGTCATTACCGAACCTGACGGTAACCCGTACAGTGAATTTTCCAGCATCGTTTCAGCATCAGACGTCTTCCCCTGACCAACTTGGTTGAAGAAGTTGTCAAACGAGAGCGTGTGCTGATCGTGATAGAACTTGTTAATGTTTGGCGTTACCTCACGTCCATTAACCTTATAATCAATCAGGAACTGCTGGAAACTCTCCAAGTGAAACACGAACACGTTTTTCCCGCGTTCCTTGCCGAAATACTGAACATTCGGCGGCAGATACCGGGACTCCGTGTACTTCCGTACCTTCTGTAGATCCTTCCTTGATGCCCGCTCACGCGTTACCGTTTGGCGGTGCGTCGTGTAGGCATTGTAACCCGCATAGAAGTTCATCCCGAGGTACTTAACAATATAGTTGTTATCAAACGTCCGTCCTAACAGCTGCGGCCGGTCCTTGTATGCGCACCCGAGGTCGATGGAAAACAGCACAGCCCCCGCAAGTACGCTAATAATTCCCTGCCGCCACCGAACAGGGCGGTTATCAACCTTAATAACCTTCGTTACTACCAAAATCGTTAGCACAATCACGCCGATGAATACGAAGAAATCATACGGCCGAATAATCTTGCTAATACTTAATCCAAGGTTATTAGAAACTGCCCCAGCAGACTTAATAACCCCCATCGTAATAAAGTCGGAGAATTCCCGGTAATACTCGATGTTGGCAAATAACCAGATTGATTCAATCCAGTCGATCACCAGCATAATCCAGTACGACCATTTTCCCCGAAAGAAGAGCGCAATCCCAAATAGGATCAACGCAAAGGGAATCGGGTTCAATACCAGCAGGAACTGCTGCATTGAATCGGACACCCCAAGGTTAAACTCGGTCCAGTAAGCAATGTACGACGTAATCCAAAACAGGACGACCACCATGGCAAAGAAGCCCAGGCGCGTACTCAGCTTATCGCGAACCTTCTTAACTAATGAACGCAATGTGATTGCCTCCAATTCAAAGTAATTGAAAAAACTGTGAACACCAGTCAATTATAAACAAAAAGAGGCATCTTTTCTAATGCCTCCTCCATTTTCGAATAATTTTAATTGTCCTCTTAATCTTCCGGGGCCGTAATCCGCCGCGGTTTAACCACAAGTGCGATCATTCCCGCGAACATTCCCAGATAGTACGTAATTAGCCGCCACAGAATCATCGCCAAAATCAGCTTGGTATGACTCGCCATGAAAGTCGAGAACACAAGGGTAAAGCTAAACTCTGCTCCCCCGGCACCCCCAGGAATTGGGAAAAGCGACGTTGCAATCACAATCAAGACGTGCATCGTCATTACCGTGATCAACGAAACGTTGCTGACTCCAAGCGCCAGTAAAATAAAGTACGGAATTACGTAGTAGACCGCCAGTTGAAACAGCGTTAACAGGTTAATCTTAACGAGTAACTTTCCCTGCGCCTTTAACTGCAAACTTTCCTGGTAAAAGTTATCAATTTTAAGAATCAGGTATTCCTGAATGCGGCTAAACCGTTCTGCACTAACTATCCATTTCAGTGGCAATAAGCACCAGTGGACGGCTTTGCGCGTGAAGTTGTACCAGTACATTACCATTAACAGCCCGCCAATCACAGCAAAGTGAATTAAGAAGCCAAAGATGACCAGCACCGCCATCACGTGAATCTTATCCGCGATGTAGTGAAACCCGGCGACCAAGCAAATCAAAAAGTTAACCACAATCATTGTCTGGTATACCACGAACTTGAGCAGTAAAAGCGAAGTTGCCTGGCCGCCCTCCACTCCTGACTGGAGAAGAGCAAACACCTGCGCTGGCTGGCCGCCCGTCGCAAACGGCGTAATCCCGTTAAATAGCTGTTCCACTAACGGGATCCGGATTGCATCCCGCAACGGGAAGTGCGCGGCCACCCGGTTCCGCACTAGCGTATGCACAACCAGTGATTCTAAGAATAGCGAAAGCACCATGCACCCCACGGCAACCGCAAGCCACCCCCACTTAAGGTGGGCAATGTCGCCTGCAATCAAGTGCCATGAAACATTGCGCACCGAATAGGCAAAGATTGCCACTCCCAGGGCGAGCATGACCGCCAGCATGACCTTATTTTTCCGTGACATGGCCTTCCATCGCCTCCGCTTTATAAAAATCGCGCCAAACCGTCGCCAGCCGATCCTCCGAGTACTGCTGAGCCCCCGCTTCAGCCTGACTGCGCAGCGCCCGCAACCGCTCCGGGTTATCCCGCAGCGTTACAATCTGCTGGTCCATCGCCTGGACGTCCGCCGCACCAGCGTAAAAACCGCTAATAATATCGTGATAAAGGGGAAGCTCCCGGACAAGAACAGGAATGCCGCAACTAAACGCCTCAAGAATACTCATTGGGAATAACTCGTTATATGACGGTAATAAAAACAAATCCGCCATGTTATAGTATTTGCGCATTTTATCGCGGTCAACAATTCCCGGGAAAATAAGGTTTACGGGCGGATTATCAACGACTTCCTTTAGGCGCGTGTACCCGGCCGTCATTTTGCCAAACGAAAAACCACCAACCCACACAAAGTCAATCTCCGGGTGCCGCTTGGCAAGGGTAATAAAGTCCCCCACACCCTTCCGTTTCTGAACCTGACCAACCCCTAAAACGGTAAACCTGCCAGGGTGCAGCTGGTGCTGCCGCCGGAGCCGGTCCTTTTCAGCGGCATCAACGGGATAAAACTCGCGTTTGGCAACAAAATTTGGAATATAGCGGACCTTCTCTTCTGGAATGCCATAAGCAGCCAGTTGCGAAATAAAGCTGGGGTTTACGACCACCAGCCGGTCCATCCGCTTATAAAAACTAATTAGGTACTTATTAAACGTCGTCCCAATGATTCCCGGAAGCTTTAGGCTCCCTTCAAGGGTTTCTGGTAAAAAGTGAACATAGCCAATCCGCCGTCCCCGCCGCGAATCAAACGTTGACAAGTAAAACTGGGGATCAACCGTGTGATAGTGGGTGATCGTGCTGGCATGCCAGTCGTTTTCGGTCACCGTAATATCTGCGGAAAGGTACGTCCGCAGGAGTCTGACCAGTTCGGTGTAGGCACTTCCGACCCCCTGGCCCTTTACCCGCGTGGCCGATGACAACATATTTACGTGGATCATTCACTCATCCCCCATTACGAATTGGCGTTATGGCGGGAGCGAACCGGCGCAACAACCGGTTGTGCAAGCGCCTGCCGGTAAAAGGCAACGATTTGTTCGCCAAAATGATCGGCTGAAATCATCGCCAGCTTCGGTGTCCGAACTGCCGGTATCATCTGCGGAGCCGAACCCGTCAAGTACCGTCGCACAGCCGCCACCAATTCGTCCTGATCAGCAACCGGCACCCCTAAAGCGGGATTATCCAGTAACTGGTCGGTGTACGGACTGTGTGTAGTGATCACCTGAAGGCCGGCTGCCAACGCTTCAATGTACGTCAATCCCTGTGATTCCGACTCCGACGTTGAAACAAACAGGTCCGCGGCGTGGTAGTAATCGGCCACCGCCGCATGCCGAATCTCGCCGGTAAAAATAACATCCCGCTGCACTCCAAGGGCCGCAACTTGCGCTTCCAGCTCTTCCCGCGCCGGACCGTCGCCACACACCATCAACTTTACCCCTGGCACCGCCGCCTTAATTCGGGGTAACGCCGCGATTAACCGGTCAATGTGCTTTTCCAGCGCCAACCGGCTCAGCGTGAGGATTACCGGGGTATCCGGGGCAAGGCCGTACTGCTGCCGCAACCGCTGGCGCGCAATGGTTCCGTCTTCCTGGTACCGTTCCAGGTCAACCCCCGTAGGAATGACGGTGATTGGTTCGGTCACCCCGTATCCACGTAAGGTAGTCAAAACCCGCTCACTGGGAGCCACAATTCCCGCCATGTGTGCACAAAAAACCTTACTCATCTGCTTAACGTGCACCGGCCGCAATAGTTTGCCGTTTGCCACGTAGTGCAGGTAGTCCTCGTACATTGTGTGGTAGGTGTGCACACACGGAATATGCAGGTTGTGCGCCACAAATTTGCCAATTAACCCCATGGAAAATTCGGTCTGAGTGTGGACAATATCCAGCTGTAGTTTTTTCGCTACCTGGTAGGCGTGAAACAATCCCCGCACCGCAATTCGGCGCTCGGTAAACGAAATAAACGGAATACTCGTAAACCGGAAGATGTTTCGCTCGTAGACGTTCTTATCAACGTTTGGGTCCGTTGTAGTGAAGATGTAGACGGTATGCCCTTGCCGCTCGAGCTGCTTCTTTAACGTCTTAATCGACGTGGCAACCCCACTTACCTGCGGGTAGTAGGTATCCGTGAAAATTCCAACCTTCACGAGCGTCCCCCCTTCCTGACAAATCAATAGTTACTATCAATTATATGAATTCCACGCAATCCACGCAACATTTTATCAATTTTCCACCGTCAGCCCTGCGCTAATTCCTGATAGCAAAAAGAAGCCTGGCACTATGCCAGGCTTCTTTATTCGCTTAATTAACCTACTTAGTGTAGTCCTTAACCAGGGCAACCACTTCGTCGGTTGTTTCGCAGTCAACCGCCTTGGCGGCTAACTCACTCATCTTCGTTGAATCCAGCTTCTTAATTAAGCTCCGCGTCTTCAGAATCGACGTTGCGCTCATTGAGAACTCATCCAACCCTAAGCCGACAAGCAGCGGCACAGCGATTTGGTCGCCCGCCATTTCACCGCACATGCCAGTCCACTTACCTTCCTTGTGGGAAGATTCGATAATGTGCTTAACCAGCCGCAGAATTGATGGGTTGTATGGCTGGTACAGGTAAGAAACGCGTTCGTTCCCCCGGTCAGCAGCCATCGAGTACTGGATCAGGTCGTTGGTCCCGATACTGAAGAAGTCAGCGTACTTTGCCAACTTATCAGCAATCATTGCAGCGGCTGGAATTTCCATCATCATTCCGACTTCAATGTCATCCGCTACCGGAACACCGTCCGCAACCAACTTAGCCTTTTCTTCTTCAAAGATTGCCTTTGCATCCTTGAATTCCTGAACCGTAGCGATCATCGGGAACATGATTGCCAGCTTCCCGTAGTGGGATGCCCGCAGCAGCGCCCGTAACTGCGTCCGGAAAATCTCCTGCTGGTCCAGGGAAATCCGGATGGCCCGGTACCCTAAGAACGGGTTTTGTTCTTCCGGAAGTTCAAGGTATGGCAGGTGCTTATCGCCCCCAATGTCCATCGTCCGGACAACAACCTGCTTACCGTGCATGCCTTCAACGGCCTGCTTGTACGCCTCAAACTGTTCGTCTTCGGTCGGCAGCTCACTTGAATCCATGTAAAGGAATTCTGACCGGAACAGTCCCACGGCCTCAGCACCATTATCATTGGCACCCTCGACGTCCTTTGGCGTTCCGATGTTTGCCCCGATTAAAACTTCCTTGCCATCTGCCGTTACTGACTGGGCGTTCTTCAGCTTTTTCCATTCAGCCTTCTGGGCAGCGTAGTCCTTGGCCTTCTGCTGGTAGTCAGCAACCTCAGCGTCCGTTGGGTTAACGAGGGCCACCCCATCAATCCCGTTTAAGGCAACGATGTCATCCGCCTTAATATCCTGCGTGGCCGTTTCCGAACCAACTACCGCCGGGATTTCCAGCGTCCGGGACATAATTGCTGAGTGGGACGTCCGCCCACCAATGTCGGTAATGAACCCCTTGACGTACTTCCGGTCCAACTGCGCCGTATCAGACGGCGTCAGGTCATGCGCAACAATCACAACCTCTTCGTCAATCAAAGCAGGGTTCGGGAGCGTTACCCCCAGCAGGTGACTCATCACCCGCTTAGTAACGTCCCGGACATCCCCGGCCCGTTCCTGCATGTAGGCGTTATCGGTCATTGCCTCAAACATCTGAATAAACATGTCAGTTACGGCCTTGAGAGCGGCCTCGGCGTTAACCTTATCGTTCTTAATCTTATCCTCAATCTGGCCTAGCATTTCCGGATCAGAAAGAATTGTCAGGTGAGCTTCGAAAACCTCGGCTTCATCCGCACCGAGGTTTTCCGTTGCCTTCTGTTTGATAATCTCAAGTTCCTTCTTGGATGCGTCAACCGCATCGTGAAGCCGCTTGATTTCAGCATCGGCATCACTGATATTCTTTTCTTCAAATGACAGGTCAGGCTGAACGAGCATGTACGCCTTAGCAACGGCAATTCCGTCACTTGCAGCGATTCCCTTCAGTGTCTTTGTCATTATTCAGCAAGCCCTTCCTTTGTCATCGTGTCAGCAATGGCCTTGATGGCGTCAGCTTCGTCAGCACCGTCAGCCGTGATCGTTACGTCAGCACCCTGGCCAACACCAAGTGACATAACACCCATAATGGACTTCAGATTAACTGATTTGTCCTGGTATGACAGGGTAATGTCTGAGTTAAACTTGCTTGCGGCCTGAACTAACAGGGTAGCAGGACGAGCGTGAATCCCAGTTTCAGCTGTAATGTGAAAGTCTTTCTTTTCCATAACTAACAATCTCCTTTATATGGATATATTCAAGGCGTAGGTCCCACACGCCAATAAGTACACGCTTACATTTATGCGGTAGACCTATCGTCAATGATAATAGCATAAAATTATTTTAACGACAAGGCTTTCATTGCCTTCTTTTCCCCACTAATCGGTTGTTTGTTCGCCGTTAAAGTGGTAAACCACCCCGCCGCCCTTTTGCGCCTGGCCAACGATGCTCTTCCGGTACCGGTACTTCATCAAAACCGGCTGGAAATCCATGAATTCTTCCGGCGTAACGGTCAGTTCGGTAATCTCTCCCTGCCGGAGTTGTTCTAACAAGTTTTCGTAATCCTTCATTATATTATTCACCTCATTTATGGCGGGTGTCACCTTCCCGCCTCTTTAGGATACCCCCCTTGCGTTTAAAAGGAAAATCGGTATAATTGGGGTAAAGGTCAAAGTTGGTCAAAACAAGATCAACCGACTGATTCGTTTTTAAATGAAAGGTTGTGAACCATATGTTATGCCAAAATTGTCATCAAAATCCAGCAACGATTCACCTGACAACTAACGTCAACGGCCGGCAAACGGCCCTTGACCTGTGCCAGTCGTGCTACCAGCAACTAAAACAGCAAGCTAACCGTGAGAGTAACAGTCAACAAGATCCGTTCGGGTTTGGGTCCCTCGATGATTTCTTCCGGTCAATGGCCGCAAGTAACCAGCGGGGAGCTGGCCAAGCTCAGGGCCAAGGCGGTCCCCGGATGAACCCTAACCAGGGGGGTAACAACGGCGGCTCGATCCTTGACCAGTACGGGTTGGACCTGACTGCCGAAGCACGCAAGGGAAACATTGATCCGGTCATTGGCCGTGATCAGGAAATTAAGCGGGTTATCGAAATCTTAAACCGGCGGACAAAGAACAACCCCGTTTTAATTGGGGAAGCCGGGGTCGGAAAGACGGCCGTTGTTGAGGGCCTCGCCCAGAAAATCGTTGACGGGGATGTTCCTCAAAAACTGCTTAATAAAAAGGTTATTCGCCTTGACGTTGTTTCCCTTGTGCAGGGAACGGGCGTCCGCGGCCAGTTTGAGCAGCGAATGCAACAGTTAATGCAGGAACTTAAGCAGAGTAAGGACACAATCCTCTTTATTGACGAAATCCACGAAATTGTGGGTGCCGGTAACGCTGAGGGGGGCATGGATGCCGGGAACGTCCTCAAGCCCGCCCTCGCCCGCGGGGAGTTCCAGTTAGTCGGGGCCACAACCCTCAACGAATTCCGCACCATTGAAAAGGACGCTGCCCTTGCCCGGCGGCTCCAACCCGTTCAGGTGGACGAACCAAGCACGGAAGAAACCTTCCGTATTCTTAAGGGGATTCAGAGCAAGTACGAGGCGTACCACCACGTAAAATACACCGACAACGCTCTGAAAGCCGCCGTATTACTGTCCGACCGGTACATCCAGGACCGTTTCCTCCCGGATAAGGCCATCGACCTACTTGATGAGGCGGGTTCCCGGAAGAACCTGACAATCGATGCGGTTGATCCTCAGACCCTGGACGAGAAGATCAAAAATGCGGAGGAACAAAAGCAGGCTGCCCTCGATAAGGAGGACTACGAAAAGGCCGCCTACTACCGCGACCAGGTAACGAAGTATAACCGGATGAAGGCAGACAGCCAGGCCAGCGAGACCGCGCCAACGGTTACCGAACAGGACATGGAAAAGATTGTCGAAGAAAAGACGGAAATTCCGGTGGGCGAACTCAAGGAGAAGGAACAAGCACAACTTAAGAACCTTGCTGCTTCCCTTGAAAGCCACGTCATTGGTCAAAACGAGGCCGTTGATAAGGTTGCCCGGGCCATCCGGCGGAACCGGATTGGGTTTAACAAGTCCGGCCGGCCGATCGGTTCCTTCCTCTTTGTCGGTCCGACCGGAGTGGGGAAAACCGAAACCGCAAAACAGCTGGCCCGTGAGCTCTTCGGGACAACCGATGCCATGATCCGCTTTGACATGAGTGAGTACATGGAAAAGTACTCCGTTTCAAAGCTCATTGGAGCAGCTCCAGGATACGTCGGCTACGAGGAAGCTGGGCAGTTAACCGAACAGGTGCGGCGGCACCCGTACAGCCTGATTCTCCTGGACGAAGTGGAAAAGGCACACCCAGACGTCATGCACATGTTCTTGCAAATCCTTGACGACGGCCGCCTAACCGACTCACAGGGCCGGACCGTCAGCTTTAAGGACACGATTATTATCATGACGAGTAACGCCGGCAGCGGCGATTCCGTCACGAGCGTTGGGTTTGGCGCCGCAAACAACGGCACCACCCACTCCGTGATCGATAAGCTCACCAACTACTTCAAGCCAGAATTCCTTAACCGGTTTGACGACATCGTTGAGTTTAAGCCACTTTCCCAGGATGACCTGAAACAAATCGTCAACCTGATGCTGACTGACGTGAACGGCATGCTGGCACAGCAGGGCTTATCAATCCACGTCACCGTCCCGGTTCAGGATAAGCTGGTCGAACTCGGGTACGACCCGAAGATGGGGGCCCGGCCACTCCGGCGGGTAATCCAGGAACAGATCGAGGATCAGGTTGCTGACTACTACCTCGAACACCCGAAGACTAAGCAGTTTGTTGCGCGGCTCAAGGACGACCAGATTGTCATCGGAAGCGAGGACACAAAGGAACCTACCCAGAAACCAACTGCTTAAAAATTCAGAAGGAAGCTTAGTTTTTTGATAAACCAGGGAAACGGGGCTTATCCCGGGTTCCCTGGTTTCGTTATACTATGGGTAACCACATATAAGGAGGACACACGATGCACCTAGTTGACGTAACCAATAGCTACGCTGACCAGATCCACCGTGAACTGGTTACTACTCCCCTACGGTTTATCCAGGTTTACACCCTGGGAAACTCGCTGGTCACTCACCGGCGCGGGGAAAAGATTGATGTGGTGATTATTACTAACCACCACCGACCCGTTACCCCTGCGGAACTGGCGTACATCCGCGAACAGCTTTTTGCACCCACCCAGGCCCCGGTAGTGGCCCGGAAAGGAGCGATGACGACGCTCACGGCGGAACGGAGTGCATAACTACTTCCGGTAAAATTAAAAATTACGGTAAAGGAGGTTGGAACATCCGTTCCAACCTCCTTTGTCCCTTTGGCACACCCTCCTTTTTATTGTATAATGACAACCGAGTATTACTGACGAACGGAGGTGCCCTGATGGTGGCGCGGTTATTTCATAAAAAACGCCGGAGCTTTAATTTCCGCCGGCAACAGCGGAAGTCACCCGCTAGCATCCAACGGCGACTCCACCAACTAAACCAGGAAGCCGGGACTCCCGCCGTTCCGGTTACTCCAAGCCCGGTTGCACCTCGTCCGACAACGGCACTAAACGGGCGGCGGGTGGTTACTAACCAGGCACCAGTGAGCGCCCCTATTGAACGGTTTTATCCGGCCCAGAAGGATCAGCGGCCAAGCCAGCCAGCTAAGCCGGAAGTGCGCCGGGATGCGCCGGACGCAACGCTGGTGATTATCTACCAGGACGAACACCAGAAGAGTATGGCTGCGCCGCAGGTTATTCACGGTCGGCTCGGTGCTCCCCTGCAGCTCCAGTTCCGGGAGTTCTCTGGATACGACCTAATTCACATCGCAGGATTTGTGAGCTCGTTTGTCGACCCGTACGGTACCATGACACTCACGTACCGGCGGCAAAACGGGGGGCAGGTCTGGATGTTCTGCCGGGACATCGACGAACTCAACCTGCTGGCCTACCCGCGGTTTATCAACGGAAAGCTGCACGCCCAGTACAACCTGAGTTCCCCGTTCATCGACCACTACAACCTGATTCGGGCAGATGGCCCAGCGCGGGGGCAGTTTACCGAAGAACAGCAGACCGTCACCTACCTTTACCGGCGAGCGGACTGGCAAACGGTCGACTACGATCCGCGGGACTTGCAGATGGATGCGTTTGTCCCGTGTTATGACGGCCCAGCGGGAGAAACCGTTGGCATTACCCTCGTTAAGGGAACCATCTGGCACGTCTACGAAACGGTCACCCTCACCAACCACCAAGTCTGGTGTTGCATGGGAGGAAACATCTGGATTAAACAAACCGACGAGCAGGTTACCCCGGTTGACCGCCCTGCCATGCCGGCATGGCTCCGGCCAAACCGGACGACCGAAAACACGTTCACTAACCAGTACCGTGACTACGCCCGGATTGATTTTGTCCCGGGGAAAAAGGCGGCATTATACGACCAGCCGTTTGGCCACCGGATTGACGGAATCACCCACGGCACCCCGGTAATTATTACCGGCAGCGTCCGGACTGAGAACATGATCTGGTACCAGGTTGACGACCGCGGATGGATTCCGCGGCAGTACACGAAGGCTTTGCATAACCTGTCAGCAGAAGAAAAACAAGCAATTGAACAACAAAAATAACACCCCGTTCTTGGGATTACACGAATCTCAATGACGAGGTGTTTTACTTACCCCAGCAATAACTCAAGCGTTATGTTTGGCATCTTAACTAGTCCGAAAAATTTCGCTGCTGGTTATTGAATTTTGAAAGCTAATATATTGCCAATCGTTAGCAATATCTGTAAAATAGCAATCAAAAGAAAGGAGTAACCAATCATGCCTGGATCATCCAAAAAAACAGCCAGTGTCTTTACTAGGGTTTCACCTGAACTAAAAGAGCAAGCAGAAGCCGTCCTTAACCAGTTACAAATTCCGATGGCAACAGCCCTTAACATGTTCTTACAGCAGGTCGTTAACCAGCAGGGAATCCCCTTTGACCTCCACGTGGCGCGGCGTCCCGTTGACTACGACGCCCTCTCAAAGGAGCAACTAGATACTGAACTTCAACGTGGGTTTAATGACTTTAAAACCAACAATACCTTTCCTGCTACCTCAATTGATGGCGAATTTAAGGAGTGATTGAATGACCGTTCACTAGCCCGTTGTTTACTCAGCGACTGCCCGCAATGATCTTTACAGGATTCGTTCGTACATTGCGCATCACCTAAAATCACCGCTTGCCGCTAAACAAACAACTCGACTACTAATCCATAAAATTAACGCACTGAGCACATTTCCTGAAATGTATCCTTGTTATCCCCATGAGCCATGGCACTCACGGGGCATTCGTTACCTTACAATCAAAAACTACATTGTTTTCTACTACTTTCACCGTCCCGCTTCTGAAGTTCGCATCATCCGTATTATGCACCGAAGTCAGCACGCGCCAACCCACCTCCCATCATAAACTAAGCGGCCGGGTTTCCCCGACCGCTTAATTCCATCGTTTTTCTTTTATCTCACAGGAAGCCCTATTCCTTTAGTCCTACCTGCCGAGCGAAACGCATGAAGGCCTGCTGACCCGCCGCATCGCGTTTGAAGACGCCGGCGCATTCGAGCACCTTTACGAAGACGGTGCCGACTTCGTCCTGTACAATCGTCATGGCGTTTTCAGCCGTCACGTCGGCGTGCCGCGCCTTAATTTCATCAGCCCACTGCTGGTGGTAATCAGCCACCTGAACGTCCTTCCCCTGAATGTAGTCAGCCACCACTGCTAACTCGTCCTTCAACCGGGGCGGGAGGATGGCCAACCCCATCACTTCAATCAGGCCAATGTTTTCCTTCTTGATGTGCTGGTATTCCTTGTGCGGGTGGAAAACCCCGTCCGGATACTCCGGGGATGTTTGGTTATCTCGTAAAACAAGGTCCAGCTCGTACTGGCCGTTCCGCATCCGGGCAATCGGCGTAATCGTGTGGTGCCGCTCGCCGGCAGTTTCGGCCCGCACGCCCACTTCCTCGTCGGTGTAGTTTCGCCAAACATCCAGGATCTTTGCGGCCAAGGCACTTACCCGGTCAAGGTCGTCCCCGTTTAGGCGGATCACGGACATCGGCCATTTTACGATCCCCGCCGTCACATCCTCGTAGTCCTTAAAGACTAACTTGGTTTCAATCGGCGCCATCTCCATTGCGAACGTGTGCCGGCCTCCCTGGTAGTGTTCGTGGGAAAGGATTGAGCCCCCCACGATTGGCAAGTCAGCGTTACTCCCGGCAAAGTATCCAGGGAACCGCTGAACAATCGTCAGCAGGTTCTTGAAGGTGGACGCATCAATCACCATTTCTTCGTGGACCGAATCAAGGTAAATGCAGTGCTCGTTGAAGTAGGCGTACGGTGAGTACTGGAAACCCCACTCGTGGTCGCCAATTTTGAAGCGAATAATCCGGTGGTTAGCCCGGGCAGCGTGGTCAATCCGCCCCTGGTACCCTTCGTTTTCCATGCACAGGTTACACTTCGGGTAGCCCGTTGCCTTCATTTTCTTTGCTAAGGCAATCTGCTTTGGATCCTTTTCCGGCTTTGAGAGGTTAATCGTAATCTCAATGTCACCGTACTCACTTGGATGGGTGAAAGCAATGTTCTTCGCAATCGCCCGCGTTTTAATGTAGTCATTCCGCTTGCTTAACGCAAAGAAGTCAGCGAGGGCATCCTGCGGCGAATGCTGGTAGGTGTCCCAAAAACGCTGGTTAACAACGCTCGGTACCGGGGTGATAAAGTTCATCAGCTCGGCCCCCACCGCGTCCCGTTCGTTCTGGGTGTCACCAGCCTTGCCGTTCGCAACGGCAACCGCAACCAACGCGTCCTTTAAGTCAATCAGGTCGTCAGTGGCCGGGGCTGGTTGCTGGTGACCTTCCCCCACAATGTTTAGTACCCGGTTTACCAGGTAAACGTGGTCCATCGCGGTATAATCACTGGCCGCAATTACCGCCGTGACAAACCGATCAATTAACGTTTCTGCACTCATGCTCTCACCCTTACTTTCGTTTATAATTCATGCGTTCCATTGGCCACTTCCGCCACGTAGAACTTCGGAGCGTACCCGATCTTTTCTTCGTAAATCCGGCCCACGTTTTCCTTGAAGGCTTCTACCTGATCCTTGTTGACAATGGCAATCCCACTGCCCCCGAAGCCAGCGCCAGTCATCCGGGCTCCCAAGACCCCCGGCTGCTTCCATGCAGCGTGCGCCAGCGTATCCAGTTCAACTCCTGATACTTCGTAGTCGTATTCCAGTGACATGTGGGAGGCGTTCTGCAGGCGTCCTAATTCTTCAAGGTTCCCGGCTTCCAAGGCCTTCTCTGCCCGAATACACCGCTCGTTTTCAAGCACCGCGTGCCGCGCGCGCTTCAGCAGGTTCTCCTTATCAATCAGGTACATGTACTCGTCGAATGTCTGCGCGTCCAGTTCGCCAAGCGCCTTAATCTGGAGCTTCTGCTGCAGCTCCTTCAGCGCTGTCTGGCACTCTTCCACCCGCTCGTTGTACTTTGATTCGACCAGTTCACGCGGCTTGTTGGTGTTCATGATGACAATCACGTTATCCTTTAAGTCGAGCGGCACGTACTTGTAATCCAGCGTGTTGGTATCCAGCAAGATGGCCTGGCCCGCCTTACTCATCCCAACGGCAAACTGGTCGAGGATTCCACTGGAAAGGCCAAGAAAGTCGTTTTCGGTCTCAACCCCCATCTTAACGATGTCCAGGCGGTCAACGTCCAGGTCAAACAGGCGTTGAACCATTACCCCAAACAACATTTCAATTGATGCGGATGATGACAGGCCAGAACCACCCTGCGGCAGGTTTCCCCAGATGTAGACGTCCATTCCCCGGTCCACCGTGTACCCGGCTTCCTTCAGGTAGTAAATCATTCCCTTGGCGTAGTTCGCCCAGTTGTCCTTCTTATCGTACTTCAGCTGGTCAAGGGAGCACTCAATTACCCCCAGGTCCGGGAAATTGCCGGAGAAGAAGCGGAGTTTGTTGTCGTCCCGCTTCCGGGCAGCCCCCCACGTCCCCAGTGAAATTGCACACGGGAACACGTGGCCCCCGTTGTAGTCGGTGTGTTCCCCGATCAGGTTAATCCGTCCCGGTGAAAAGAACGCCGCCTCCGGTTCCTGGCCGTATTGCTTGGTGAATGCTGCCGTAATTTCTTGTTTATCCATTTAAACCAACTCCCATCGGTGATTCCCCGGTTAAGTAACCGGTTTCTTAAACACCTTCTATTGTAACCGTTTTTACTAAAGACGGCAATACGTTTAGTTAATCTTTACCCGGATTTGTTACTTAATAATTACTGGTCTTCCGGAAAAATATGCTAAAATAAAGTTAAGTGATTTACGAAACGGCTGAAATCACGCCAAACGATGTTTACTGAATTTCAGCTTTAATAGAGGGAGGAATTACCGTGGCTACTATTAAGGACATTGCCGCGCTTGCCGGGGTTTCGTCAGCAACGGTTTCCCGGGTGCTTAACTACGACAAGACCATGTCGGTCAGTGACGCCACCCGGGAACGGATCTTTGCCGCCGCCGAAAAGCTTGACTACCTCGAACAGCGCAAGCACAAAAAGCAAACAAAATCGGGGACAATTGCCGTTGTTCAGTGGTACACCAAAAAGGAAGAACTAAACGACCTGTACTACTACTCAATCCGAACGGGCATCGAGGAACGGGCGCGGGAGCTGGGATACGTCATCCATCGGGTCTTCCATAACGACTCGTTGGATAAACTCCGGACGGTCGACGGCATTATCGCCATCGGGAAATACAGTCCGCAACAGCAGCGCGAATTTCACCAATACAACCGCAACCTGGTTTTCGTTGACAGCAATACCGTCAACCGTGGATTTAGCTGCGTCACCTCCGACATGGTGACCGCTACAACGAAGGTGCTTGACCACTTCATCGCCCATGACCAGCGTAAAATCGGCCTTCTGGTGGGTGAGGAACAGACCGCCGACCACACGCAGGCCATTATCGACCCGCGGTTTACGACCTTTAAGGCCTACATGACGGAGCTGGCCCTCTACAACCCGAAGTACGTGTACGTCGGCGACTTTACGACCGACTCGGGGTACCAGATGATGAACCAGGCCATCAAGGAACTGGGCGATGATCTCCCCCAGGCATTTTTTGTGGCCAACGATTCCATCGGGATTGGCGCCCTGCGTGCCCTCCACGAAGCCAACATCGCGGTTCCCCAGCGGGTGAGCCTGATTGCGTTTAACGACACGTCCATTGCCAAGTACATCTATCCGTCGCTCAGTTCTGTTCGGGTATCAACGGAACAGATGGGGATTGAGGGAATTAACCTCCTCGATCAGCAGATTAACGGCACCGATTCTTTCCCGAAAATGATTACGCTGGGAACGGAGCTGAAACTCCGCGACAGTAGCATTAACTAATTAATTGAATATTATTAAAACAACGGCCGCGGCTTAAAAAGTCGCGGTCGTTGTGTTTTTTCATCACTCGCTGCCGATCAAAAAAGGACGGCCATCCCTGGCCGTCCCGTAAGAGGTACTTGATAATGAACTAGTCTTTTGTAATCGTTAAGGCCACTTCGTTTGGCTTGACTTCCGTTCCGTCAGCCGGAACAACGTCAACCCGGTCGAAGTCGTTGGAGTTGGTTACCGTAACAATTACGGTATCGTCTAAGCCGGCCTTCTTGATTGCTGGGTCCCAGAATTCAAGGAGCTTGTCGCCCTTCTTAATCTTCTGGCCCTGATCAACGTACGAGATAAACCCTGTTCCCTGCATTTCAACGGTGCCAAGTCCAATGTGGATTAACATCTTAATCCCGTTCGTGGACTCAATCCCGATGGCGTGCCGGGTTGGGTACAGCTGCTTAACCGTTCCGTCAAACGGGGCGTAAACATCACCGTCCGTTGGTTCAACGGCGTAGCCAAGTCCCATGGCGCCCTTCGAGAAGAGGTCGTCCTTTACGGCGCTCAGCGGCATAACCTTCCCCTGGATCGGAGCCGTTACGTTGTATTCGCCAGCAACAATCGGTGCGTCCGTAGCGGTTTCAACGTTGCCGTTTTCACCCCACGTCCGTTCCAGTTCCTCAACGATTTCAGCGTGCTTAGCTTCGGTTAACTTAACCTTCTTCCAGAAGAAGAAGCACCCTAAGAGGATCAGAACTAACGGTAGTGCAATAACCAACATCTTGAAAATCATAACGTCGTGCGGGGTCACCGTCTTGTAGGAGGCCCCCTTGGTCATGTGGGCCAAGATTGCGATTGGGCCCATGCACCATCCGGCAATGGCACCACCGAACTTATCAAGCAGTGGCCGGACCGCCAGGGTTAAGGATTCGTCCCGGTGGCCTAACTTCAACTGCCCGTATTCAATCGAGTCGGTAATCGTCATCAAAACAACCAGGAAGATCACCGCCTGTGGCGTAGCGAAGAGTTCCATCGCAATTACGACGAGAAGCATGTTCTGGCCGGCAACCGTCAGTAACAGTGCCCCGACCGTCATGATTGCAATACATGCGTAGAACACGTTCTTCCGGTTAAACTTCTTAGCCAAAATTGGGAAGGCGGAAATTGAGAAGAACCCAATGATCATGTTAATCGTTCCGATAATGGCGAACTTCGATGACTGCCCTAAGACGTAAGTGAAGTAGTACAGTTCAGCGGAGTTAAAGATGTTAATTCCGATGCAGTACAGTCCGTATGAAACAGCCGTCCACATTAACTGGTCGTTTCCTAATAAGACCTTGAAGACGTCCCGCAACTTCGTTTCCTCTTCGTTCTTCCGTAAGTCGGAGTCCAGTTCGTGGGTCCCGAAACATACGGCCAGCACGGTGATGATTACGATGATTCCCGTGATCATCCCGAACATTGACCATCCGTGAAGGTCCCCCGCACCGTTATTCTTCGTCAGTGAGAAGAACAGTACCAGTGGCATGATAACCATCCCTGGAAGGTTTCCCCCGATGTTGGAGCCAATCCGGGCAAACGTTGAAATCTTTTCCCGTTCGCCGGAATTAAACGTCAGGGATGACATTTCTGACCAGAAACTCGTATCCTTGAATGAATAGAAGATATCCATCACGATGTACAGGAAGGCGAAAATCAGCAGGTAAATGAACGGGTGCGTCCGGTTTAATCCGCCCATGTTCGTAAACAGCACGGACATGGAAATCGCACTCACAAGTCCACCACCGAAGATCCACGGCTTAAACTTCCCCCACCGGGTCTTTGTCCGGTCAATCAGGTTCCCGATAATCGGGTCGACGAATAACTCAATAATCCGGAGGGCCGCGATAATGTTAGTAATATAAAGAATCATTGCATTGTCGCCCTTACCGAACAGGTGCGATGTAATGAACATGATGAAGTACGTCGAAAGTACGGCGTAGAACCAGTCATTACCGAATGCCCCTGTAGCGTAGGACAACCGGGTAACCCACTTGTTACCCTTTTCTTGTTGAACGTTTGTGTCCATAGCAAAAGCTCCCTTCATTTCGACTACACTCTTATTGTAACCGTTTCCGAATGGTTTGCAAGCGTTTTTAGTAAACTAATTAGTAAATTTTGTGGCTTTTAGTAAACAGACGTTTCCGTTTAATCAAAACGATATGATGAGTGACCATTTTGCGTTTAATGCGCGTCAAAAAATAAGCATGATGGGGGCCCACCATGCTTAGCTTCTCTTTAGTAAGTCCATTACAATTTTGCCGTTAGCTTAACATCCGGATACTTATCCGCGAACCACCGCTCCGCAAACTCGTTTTCAAAGAGGAAGAGCGGCGCCCCCTGCCGGTCCTTCACCAGCAGGTTCCGCGAACTGGCCATCTTCTCATCCAGTTGGTCCGGATCAATCCACCGAGCAATCTTCCGTCCCAGCGGCTTCATGACAACTTCTGAATTATATTCGTTCTGCATCCGGAACTGGAAAACCTCAAACTGCAGCTGACCGACCGCCCCGAGGATGTAATCTCCCGTATTGTAGCTGCGGTACAGCTGCACGGCCCCTTCCTGGACAAGTTGTTCAATCCCCTTGTGGAACGACTTTTGCTTCATCACGTTCTTGGCGCTGACCTGAACAAAGAGTTCCGGGGTAAACTGTGGCAGCTTTTCAAACTGGCGGGCCTGTTTGCCCGTGTAAACCGTGTCCCCAATCTGGAAGTTGCCGGTATCGTACAGCCCGATAATGTCACCGGCCACCGCATTCTCCACCGTCTCGCGGCTGTCCGCCATAAACTGGGTCGAGTTTGACAGCCGAATCTGCTTGCCCGTCCGCTGGAGGATGACGTCCATCCCACGGTCAAACTCACCGGAACAAATCCGAACAAAGGCAATCCGGTCACGATGATGCGGGTTCATGTTGGCCTGAATCTTAAAGATAAAGCCCGAGAACGGGTCCGTGACGGGCACCGGCTCCCCGTCAACCTGCTTGTGCGGGGTCGGCGCCGGAGCGTACTTCAGGTAAGCATCCAGGAACGTCTTTACCCCGAAGTTCGTTAGGGCCGACCCAAAGAAGACTGGTGTCAGCTCTCCGCGGGCAATCTTATCCTCGTCAAACTCGTTCCCGGCTTCCCGCAGCAGGTCCACCTCGTCAAGGACCTGCTGGTAGGTTGAATCCTCCTTAAGCGGATGGTCGCCCGCAATCCGGCCGTCCTCATCAAGCGGCAGGTACGGATTATTTTCGTCTTCCGGCCGGTACAGCTCAATCCGGTGGTTGTAGATGTCATACAACCCGGCTAAGCCCTTTCCCATGCCAATTGGCCAGTTCATCGGGTACGCCTCAATCCCCAGAACATCCTCTAGTTCAGCAATCAGGTCCAGCGGTGGCCGCCCATCGCGGTCCAGCTTGTTCATAAAGGTAAAAATCGGGATTCCCCGCATCTTGCAGACCTGGAAGAGCTTCTTTGTCTGGGGCTCAATCCCCTTAGCCGAATCAATTACCATGACGGCGGAATCCACCGCCATCAACGTCCGGTACGTGTCTTCGGAGAAATCCTCGTGTCCAGGGGTATCAAGGATGTTAATCCGCTTCCCACCATAGTCAAACTGCAAAACCGAACTCGTAACCGAGATTCCCCGCTTCTTTTCGATTTCCATCCAGTCCGACTTAGCAAACGCCCCCGACTTTCGGGCCTTGACCGTTCCCGCTTTCCGGACAACGCCCCCAAATAACAGGAGCTGTTCGGTAATCGTCGTTTTTCCGGCGTCCGGGTGGGAAATAATCGCAAACGTCCGCCGCTTATCAATCGCTGTCGTTAATTCCTGCTTATCCATACTTCTAATTCTGCCAGTGACGGCACTCTTCCTCCTTTAATTCTCGGTGCCTAACGGAAATGGTGCATTAACCGGACCAGCGGGGAAATGCCCCCGTGCGTGCTCAGCCAGTATGCGCCGCAGCCAAGTACGCCAATCACGCACAAGCACAGCAACCACCGTCCCCAGTGGTGTTTCTTCTTTTTCTTGGGCTTTTGCTGGGCGGCCTGCGTTTCAGCCGGAGTAGCCAGTGGATCCTCCCCGTGTTCCACGAAGAATCGTTTCCGCAGCCGTGCCTTATCTTTGATACTGTAGCCCTTATCAAACTGCTCGTTTTTAAACCGGGTGTACTCGGTATCAACGTCGAAGTCCAGCTGCTCCTGCTGCTTTTTCTTAATGTATGCTAACTGTTCCGGCCATGATAACGCCCGGTACCAGTTGCGGTTAAACTCATACTTGGTAATCACTTCCGGGGTAGCGCCGGCTTCCCGGATCCGGCCAAAGTCCAGCCACACGGTTCGCTCGCAGAAACTTTCGATTACGCGGTCCTGCGGGTCGGCGATGACAAACGCCACCCCCTGCTTTTTGAGCTTGTTAATCTGGACGCTGGTCTTGGCGTAGAAGTTTGCGTCTAACAGCGTCAGGAGTTCGTCAATTAAAACAACGTCGGGGGTAATAAACAACGCCAGTCCTAAAGCAACGCGGGCAAGCAGCCCTGTTTCCAGACGCCCCACCGGGCAATACTGCCACTGCCCCAATTCCGCGAAGTTGAGGATGGCCTGCTTAATGTGCGGCCGTTGCAGTTCATCCACTTCGGCCGCATCCATCCGCCGCTCAATCCACTTACCGACCGGCAGGCGCCGCACGTTGGGCGCAATCGTCGTCAGTGATGCGAGGTTCACCCGGGTCGCCCCGTTGACAAACCCCGTCGTCTGGGTAATTCGACCACTCATAATCTGCATGAGCGTCGACTTTCCCGCGCCGTTATCGCCCACCAGGCCAAGGGCTTCGCCGGCATTGACGTGCAGGTCAATGCCGCACAGCTCCCAGAAAACCGGGTGCTCTTCGTGGTCCCCTTCTGCCGAGGCGGGCATGGCCTGCCGTTTTGTAATGTATTTAACTGCGAGCTTACTCATTTCCGCCACCTATCTTTCTACTACGATAGTACCGGTTCGGGCGAAACGCGTCAATTCCTGAAAAATTAAATTACTCCAACGTTCCCCGGATTCTCTTCGGAAACCCGGGCGATTATGATATGATTATGTGGGTTGCGTGTAAGTAAAGTATGGTGGAACTAATATGAAGCAATTTATTCACAAACACTCCGACTTTTTCTCATACACGTTCTATGGCTTTCTCGCCAGTGCGATTAACGTCGTGGTTTTCCACCAGTTGGTGAAGGTGATGGGCCTCCACCTCTACCTGGTAGCAAACATCTGCGCGTACATTATGGCCATGCTCTTTACGTTTATGACGAATAAGCTGTTTGTCTTCCACTCGGCGTTTCGCCCGTGGGAGCACACGTTCCACGAGTTCACCTCGTTTTGCGGGGTGCGAACCCTGTCGTTTCTTCTCGATAGCCTCTTTATGATTGTGGGAATTCAGTTCTTCCACGGGCAAAAGGACTTCGTGAAGATCCTCGATCAGGTCTGCGTGGGAATCGTTAACTACTTCTTTAGTAAGTGGTTCATCTTCGAGACAACAGAAAAGATTACGCGGGAACAGCGGTACCACCGCTTGTTGCACCGCTAACAGTAAAACAACCGTGGTGATTCTCACTACGGTTGTTTTTGCGTTTCGCTTACTGATTCGTTTTTAAAATCCGCTTATCCACCACTTCAAGGCGCTGGTCAAGGGTGTACACGATTGGTTCGCCGTTGTACACTTCCACGCCATCGATTCCGGTATCGCTGATGTGCTCAATGTGTTTTAACAGTGCCCGCAACGAACTACCGTGGGCCACCACCAGCTGATTCTCACCCCGCAAAAGCCGGGGCGCAATCATATCGTCCCAGTACGGGAGCAGCCGCTGCGTCGCCATTTCCAGGCTTTCTGCCAGGGGAAGAATCGACCGGGGATAACGCTGGTACCGCCGGTCATCGGTGTCAGGGGCGTTCAGTTTCGGCGGAACCTCGTAGAAGGAACGCCGCCAGAGAGCCACCTGCTCCTTCCCGTAAATCTTGCGGGTGTCGTCTTTATTCAACCCCCGGAGTGCCCCGTAATGCCGCTCGTTTAACCGCCATGTCTTATACAGCGGCAACCACAGCTGGTCGCATTCCTCGCACACGAGGTTCGCCGTCTTAATTGCCCGGATTAACACCGAGGTGTGCACGGCACTAAACTGTAACTTTGCTTGCCGTAAGAGACGGCCCGCCGCCTTAGCCTGCGCAACACCCCGGGCGGTCAACGGCACGTCCGACCACCCCGTGTACGTGTTCTCCTTGTTGGCGACGCTCTCCCCGTGCCGCACTAAAACCAGCTTTACCATGACGCTCCTCTTTTCCATAATTATCTATTTTAATGATACCGCAGGCGCCAGGCAATCAGCAATCAAACACCCTCTATCCGAGGTTGCGTTCCTTGTTGCGGTTACCGATAAACGTAATTAAGGAACCAAGCAGGATCACAACAATTCCCGTAATTGTTTCCCCGGTAATCACTTCGTGCAAAATAATCATCGCAAGGATTGGTGCCAGCGCTGGTTTGATAAAGAACACCAGTGAGGCCGTCGAAACGTCCGACCACTCCATTGCCAGAAAGTAGAGTGCAAAGCCCCCGCCAGTAACCCCGATTCCGATGTAGGCCAGCAGTGGTAAAGTGTGCCAGGAAATTCCCTGAATTAGCGGCATCCGAATAAATTCGTGCAGTGCCGCCACGTGGGCCATCCCGGTTGCAACCGGCGCCCAGTGGGTCAGCACCATCAGAATAAAGAGCTCCACCGTCCCCGCTAGGAAGGTAAAGCAGGTCATGACAATCCCACTCAGTTCCCGCTTAGTTGACCCGTACCGGGAAACAATCGAGTACAAGCCAAATGTTACCGCCGACAGCAGGGCCAGGATGACTCCCCCCGAGAGGTGCATCCGGAACGGGTTGACAATGATAAATAATCCTAGAAGCGAAACAATAACGGCCAGAAAGTTGGCCCGTCCCATCCGTTCGTGCAATAGAAGAAAGGCAAAGATGAGAGCAAAGACCGGGTTACAGCTGAATAACACCGCCACGGTAGCCGCCGGCGCGTTTTGGACTGCTAGTTGGAAGAGCGTCATGCTGACAATCACGCACACAAACCCCGTGAGGGCGAATAATCCCCAGTCCTTGAAATGCAGCTGCCGGTGTTGCTTATGTAAATCGTGCAATGCTAATGGGACCAACACCAGTCCCCCAATAAAGAACCGCAGCAGGTTGAGCTGGATGGCGTTGAACGCCGCCCCCGCGATCTTCAGACTAATCTCCATGGAACTAAACAAAAACGTCGACGCTAAAACACTAAAGTACGTTCGTTTCACTTTTCTCTCTCCATTACCATTTAGTTATATCGTGATAAGTATAGCACGAAAAAAATCGCCGCAAGCGGCGATTTCTCTGTTTTGGTTTTCAAAGGAGACAAGAAAGTTAGACTATGAACCTTCCCTTCCTCATAATCCGGTGCCAAAACAAACGGGCTAAGTGGAAGTTCGCACCCCTTCGAATCGCTGCTGTGCAATTCGTGCGGGTTGCTGCTTCCACCACGCCCGTTTTCTCTGTTTTGGCACACTTTACTCATTTTCCGACAAATCCGTCTTTATCTTCGTCGTTGAAATATCCTGCGTCCGCGGCAGGTAGATAACCTCACAGTAGTCCTTGAGAAAATCAAACTTCCCCTGCCAGTCGTCCCCCATCACGAACGTGTCGATGTGGTAACGCTGGACGTCCGCCACCTTTTGGTCCCACGACCGCTCCGGAATGACCCGGTCAACATAGCGGATTGCCTTGAGAATGTATTCCCGGTCGGCGTAACTCATGTAGGCGTGCTTGCCCTTGATCCGGTTAAACTCATCGGTCGAAAGCCCCACAATGAGTTCATCACCCAGGGCCGCCGCCCGCTCAAGGAGACGAACGTGGCCGCGGTGTAATAGGTCAAACGTCCCGTACGTTAATACCCGTTTCACGCGTGCTCATCCCCCTTCTCCTCGTCATAACGGAGCTGGTAAATATGGTAGCAGTACTGCACGACCACCTTTAATACGGCATAGAACGGGATGCCCAGAATCATCCCCGGCAAGCCCGCAATGTTGCCGGCCACCAATAACAACACGATAATCGTAAGCGGGTGAATGGCCAGCGTTTTCCCGATGACGTTCGGGTAAATTAGGTTCCCGTCAACCTGCTGGACCACGATGCAGACCACGATCACCAGAACGGCCGTCTTAAACGAATGCGTTAATGCCAGAATCAGTGCCGGTACCAGCCCGATGTACGGGCCAATGTACGGAATAATGTTGGTAAAGCCGGCAAAAATTCCGACCAACAGACCATACGGCACGCCCACCAGGCTGTAGCCTAGTGCCGAGAAGGTCCCGACAAACGTACACTCGATTGCCTGACCAAGAATGTAGTGGGAAATCGTGTGGCCCATCTGCATCAGCAAATTCTCAACGCTGTCCGCGTGCCGCTTGGGAACCATTCGCTTGACGGCCGGCATCAGCCGATAGCCATCCTTTAACATGTAAAACAGCATGAACGGCACCGTGATGATTGTCACCGTGATGTTGGTAATTGCACTAATCAGGGAGCCGAAGCTGCTGGTTAACGACGTCATGAAGCGCCGCACCAGTGCCGTGGTGTTGGTCCCCAGGTGCTTGGTGACCTGCTGGACATCCACGTGATGAAGCCACTCGCGGTGGTGCGGATTGCTCAAAAACGCGTTAATCCCGTGCTGGGTGGTCGTAATGATGTGGGGCAACTTCCCGATCAGTTGTTCCACCTGCGAAATCACCCGGGGCAACAGGTACGATGCTCCCAAGGCAATTAACCCGATCAAAACCACGAACACGATGGCCACCGCCAGCGTGCGGGTTAGCCGCCACCGCTTGTAGTGCACCTTCATGAGGAGGTTCACCAGCGGATTTAATAAGTAAAACAAAAAGCCTGAAATAATCAAGGGCACGGCCAAAGTCGAGATGAACGTCCCGACCGGCCGAAAGACAAAGCTAATCTTCGTGCATACCCATACCAGGGTCGCCACGATCAGCAGCTCTAAGGACCAGAAAATAATTCGCCGCTGATCCTCCTGCCGTTTATTCATAATTTTTCCTCCTCACTGAACAGCACGGGAGCGTGACCCAACGTCATGCTCCCGTGCATCGTTATAAACCGGTCTGCTACTGCCGGCGTGACAACTCAAGGTACCGGTTATACCAAATCTCAACGTACTCCTTCGAAAAGGGCCCCCGCCCACGGTCAATCCAATCGACCAGGGTCAGGACGTTATGCTTGAGAATCTTATCGGTTTCCGCCGAATAGTGCCACTTAGCGCCGTGGGCTTCGTACTCGTCCACGTCCAGCAACCGCCGTTCGCCGTTCGGAAAGACCTTCACGTCCAAGTCATAGTCAATGTACTTGAGGGCCTCCCGGTCAAGCACTGCCGGGGATGCGAGGTTACAGTAATACGAAATCCCGTTATCCCGAATCATCGTGACGATGTTAAACCAGTAGTGCTTATGGAAGTATACCAATGCCGGCTCGCGGGTTACCCACCGGCGCCCGTCGTCTTCGGTCACCAGCGTGTGGTCGTTGCAGCCAATAATGGCATTTTCACTCGTTTTAAGAACCAGTGTGTCGCGCCATGTCCGGTGTAAGCTCCCGTCGTGTTTATAACTCTTAATGGTTATGAAGTCGCCTTCTCTGGGTCCATTTGAATGACGCATCTGCTCAACCCTGCTTTCTACACGGTAATCTCCACCGATATCATTCTGTATTATACCAAATAATCGCCGGAAAACCATTCCCGTTTCTTAAAATCACCGCAGGCTAAGTTTCACAACCGCCTCACACCGCGCGGTTTGCGGGAACATATCGACGGATTGAATGTAGTCAACATGGTACGCCATGGTTAGTGGCACAAGGTCACGCGCCAGGGTGGCCGGGTTGCACGAAACATAAACCATTTTTTGCGGGCGGGCTTGAAGAATCGTCTTAATTAACTGCGCATCCAAACCCGTCCGGGGCGGATCGACAACTAGCGCATCCGGGGCAAACCCCGCCTGGGCCCACTGCGGGAAAAGATCTTCGGCTTTCCCCACCTCGTAGTGAGCGTGCTTCCGGCCGGACCGGCGGGCATTTTTGTTGGCGTCCGCAATTGCGGCGGGGATGACGTCCATCCCCCGCACCTCCTGGTCAGGGCCAGCCACAAAGAGGCTAATGGTCCCCACCCCGCAGTACGCGTCACATAGCACCTCGCCGAGCTGCAGGTCTAAGGCCTTCCCAACCTCGGAGTACAGCTTGAGCGTTTGGTGCGGGTTTAACTGGAAAAACGCGCGCGCAGAAAGGTCAAACGTCACGTCTCCCAGCCGCTCCGTAATTGTCGGTTTGCCGGCAACCAGCGTGGTCTGGTCGCCCCACACCAGGGATGTTTTCTCCGGGTTAACGTTGTGCATGACGGACACCACCTGCGGGCACCGCTGCATAATCGTCTGGGCCAGGACCGTGGCCTGCGGAAGGACCCGGGTGCGGGTGATGAGTACCACCTGCAGCTCGTGGGTGGCAAACGCCTCACGGACGACAATCGTCCGCACTACCCCCGTGTGGTGGCGCTCATCATACGGCGCAATCCCCAGCTCCTCGATGGCTGCCAATACGGTGCGCATCACCTTCATTGTGGCCAGGGTTTGAGTACTAAACGTTGGCAAATCAACCAACCGGTGGCTTCCCCGCCGGTACAACCCCGCAATGAGTTTGCCGTTGGGCCCCCGCCGCACCTGAAACTGTGCTTTATTCCGGTACGCGTACGGGGTAGTCATCCCGATGGTCGGGCGAACATCGTAGTCCGCGTACCCAGCTGGTTTAAACTTGGCTAATGCCTGCCTGATTAAGTCCCGCTTAAACCTAAGCTGTGCCGGGTATGCCAGGTGTTCCAGTTCAATCCCGCCTACCGGATACGGGTCCTTAGGGGTGACCCGATCCGCACTCGAACGCTTAATTTCCACCAGCCGGCCTTCGAGGTACCGCGAGTGGACGGCCGTGATTGCCGCAATAACCTGTTCACCCGGAAGTGCACCCGGAACAAAGCAAATCTTTCGTTTGTAATAGGCGACGCCCTCACCGTTGATCCCCAGGCGCTTGATTGTCAGGAGCACCCGCTGATTCCGGTGCACCCGTACGTTTTGTCCCATATCATCCGCTCCACTTCATTAATTGCTTTTCCCATTATACACCCGTAAGGACTAGGCACCCTCCCGCACTTCTTCTATAATAAAGCTGACAAAGGGGGCCAGGACATGAAAACCATCACCGCAATTGAAGTGCAAAAACACCACGCCCACCGCTTTAACGTCTACCTGGACGGGCAGTACGCGTTTCCGGTGAGCGAACAGGTGTTGGTCGACTTTACGCTGCACAAGGGCCAGGAACTTGATGCCAACCAGATTAAACAAATCACCGCGGCAGATGCTGCATCCCGGGCCTATTCCCAGGCGCTTGATTACCTGGGTCACCAACTCCGCACAACCAAGGAAGTCCGCGCCGCCCTGCGCAAACGGGACGTTCCGCCGGAAGTAATTGAAACGGTGTGCACTCGCCTCAAGGAGCAGCACCTCCTTGACGACCAGGAATACGCCAACAGCTACGTCCGGACGGTTGCCCGCACCGAGCTAAAGGGGCCCCGGGTCATCCGCCAAAAGTTACAGCAACGGGGTATCACCGTACCAGCAATCGAGCAGGCCCTCACCCAGTTTCCGCCGGAACAACAGGTTGCCAACGCCCTTACGTTGGCCCAAAAACTCGCCCGCCGGTACCGGAATAAACCCACCCGGCTACGGCAAACCAAGGTGAAACAGGGGCTGCTGACGGCGGGGTTTGAGGGTGACACCATTACGCAGGCGCTCGCCCAGTTTTCCCCAGAAGTTGACGAAGAACACGAAGCCGCACTCCTCCAAGCAGCGGCGGCGAAGGTTTGGCGGCGGTACGCCCGCTTTGACCAGCGAACGCGCATGCAAAAGGCCAAACAGGCCCTCTACCGCCAGGGCTTCCCGCTTGACGAGAGCACCTTTGCCCTAGAAGACCTCGCCGCAGCGGAGGAAGACGAATAACGGGATGTTTCAGCCATAACCCTTGCGGATAATTATTCAGAATAAATAAGCGGAGCGAAAGCCCGGCCTCGAATTCACGATTCGGTTTGCCCGGGACTCTCACTCCGCTTATTTTTTCATGTTTTTCTATTAGTTAACAGCTGGCACTTCCGCCTTCGTGGTCCCCGTTATAAATCGTATTCGGAACGATCACGTAGTCCACCTGCCGCAGGGCACCCAAGTCCCGGCCACCGGCGTACGAGATGGCTGACTGTAAGTCCTCTTCCATCGCCGTTAAGGTTGCTTCAAGCGAACCCCGGAACGGTACCAGGAGCTGTTTCCCCTCAACGTGGTGGCGGTTCCCCTTTTGCCGCGCAGAAGCTGAGCCCCAGTATCGTTTGTACTTCCGCCCATCAACGGTAACCACTTCTCCGGGTGATTCAATGTGCCCAGCAAAGAGCGAGCCGACCATTACCATGGTGGCGCCAAAGCGAACGGCCTTGGCAATGTCGCCGTTGGTCCGAATTCCCCCGTCAGCAATAATTGGCTTAGTGGCTGCGGCGGCGCACGCCTGAATGGCCGCTAACTGCCACCCAGCCGTGCCAAAGCCCGTCTTTAGTTTGGTAATGCAAGCCCGACCAGGACCAACCCCCACCTTCGTGGCGTCTGCCCCCGCGGCTTCCAGATCGCGAACAGCTTCCGGCGTCGCAACGTTGCCGACGATTAAAAACGTTGCTGGCAGCTGCTGCTTAACGTACTTAATCATTTCCATTACGTAGTCAGAGTGCCCGTGGGCAACATCAATCGTAATGTATTCAGGAATGGCGTCTGCCGCCCGCAACTCGTCAATAAATGCGCGTTCCTGGTCCTTAATTCCAATCGAAATTGAAGCATACCGGTGGTTGGCGTGCATTTCCCGGACAAATGCCAACCGCTGCTCCGGTTCAAAGCGATGCATTACGTAAAAGTAGCCGTGGTCTGCCAACCACGCTGCGATTTCAGGGGTAATTACACTCGCCATGTTTGCTGGTACAACGGGAATTCGAAATTGGCGGTTACCAAGCGTTACCTGGGTGTCGGCCTCACTCCGGCTCTTAATAACGCATTTCTTCGGGACGAGCTGAACATTATCAAAATCAAAGGCTTTCATCTAACCATTCCTTTCTGGAATTATCATTTCAACCAGGCATTACTGTATATTATCCGAATATTATTGTCAACACAACCGCTCGAATCAATCATATTGTTCGTGTATAACGAACAATTTCGAAAATAATAATTGACGTGACTCGCTTTCCAGCGTTAGAATTAATCCCGTTAATAATTTTTTGGTGCTGATATAATCACTAGAATACGGCTAGTAAGTTTCTACCCGGGACCGTAAATCCCGGACTATGAGCATTCTTATTCATTATTTATCCGGAAACGCCGCATCCTTTTATCCAGTGATTCATCACACCGTGAAAGGAAAAATGATGCGCGAACTAATTACTCACATTCAACAAGAAGGCGTTGTGGTTAACGACGACGTCCTCAAAGTTAATTCATTTCTTAACCACCAAATTGATCCGCAGCTGATGCAGAAAATTGGTGCAGCCTTTCATGCCGAATTTGCCAACCACCCCATCACAAAAATCCTGACAATTGAGGCATCCGGCATTGCCCCGGCACTGATGACCGGACTAGCCTTCAAGGCTCCCGTAGTTTTTGCCCGAAAGTCAAAGAGTGCCACGCTCACTGACGGGAACTATGCTGCCAGCGTCGTTTCCTATACCAAGCACACCACCAACCAAGTTATCGTTGACCGGCAGTTTCTCACGGCAGACGATCACGTTTTAATCATCGATGACTTCTTAGCCAACGGAGCGGCGGTCCACGGCCTTATTGACATTTGTAACCAGGCCCACTGCCACCTTGATGGAATTGGGATTGTGATTGAAAAGGCCTTTCAACCGGGCGGAAAGGCACTCAGAGCAGAGGGGTACCCACTCAAGTCCCTTGTCCGGATTAAATCACTTGCCAACCACCACGTGACATTTATGGAGGATTAACACCATGCAACAACTCACCCACGAAGTCTCCCACCATAAAGCATTCGTTCTCGGAATTCAGCACCTTTTGGCAATGTATTCCGGCGCAGTCGCGGTGCCCCTCCTAATCGGGACCGCCCTGCACTTCACCAGCACCCAGATGACCTACCTGGTTTCGATTGATATTTTTATGTGTGGGCTGGCAACGTTTCTCCAGCTCATGCGGAACCGGTACTTTGGAATCGGTCTACCCGTTATCTTAGGATGTGCGATCCAGGCAGTGGCGCCCCTAAAGATGATCGGTAAGACGTATTCTATCGGGACGATGTATGGTTCCATCATTGTCGCCGGAATCTTTGTCTTCCTCATCGCCGGGGTCTTCGCTAAAATTCGACGGTTCTTCCCACCAGTCGTTACCGGGAGCCTAATCACCGTCATTGGCCTCACGTTAATCCCCATTGCGGTCCAAAACCTCGGGGGCGGGACGGCAACCAGCGCATCCTTTGGCAACCTCCGCGCATTGTTTGTCGGCGGCATTACGATCCTGATTATTCTCGGAATTCAGTTCTGGGGCAAAGGCTTCATCCGTTCCATTGCCGTGTTGATTGGGTTAATTGGGGGAACCCTGATCGCTGGCATGATGGGGATGGTATCCCTTAAACCGGTCGCTCAGGCTGCGTGGTTCCACTTCCCCCAACCCTTTTTCTTCGGCACCCCCCGCTTTGCCCTATCGCCCAGTCTGACGATGATTATCATCGCCCTGGTTTCCATGGTTGAATCCACCGGCGTATTCTTCGCCCTTGGCAACCTCCTCGACCGCGAAACAACCGCCGCGGACCTTAAACGTGGCTACCGGGCAGAAGGATTGGCCGTAATTCTCGGAGGCATTTTTAATACGTTCCCGTACACAACGTTCTCCCAAAACGTTGGGCTCCTGGAATTATCAGGAATCCGGACTAAACGCCCCATCTATTGGGCAGCAGTGCTTTTAATGGTCATGGGCCTCTTACCAAAGATTGGCGCACTCGCAACAATCATCCCAACTCCGGTCCTCGGCGGGGCGATGCTTGTCATGTTTGCGATGATTAGCGTCCAGGGAATCCGGATGCTCGGCAACGTTGACTTTACTGATGAGCGCAACCCGTTGATTGTGGCCATTTCAATCGGGGCAGGACTCGGCGTTGCGGTTTACCCCAACATCTTCCAAGCACTCCCCCACGCCCTGCAGCTCTTCTTAGGAAACGGAATCGTTGTGGCCAGCATCTGTGCCGTGGGGTTAAACGCCCTCCTGCACCACAAGGAGATTACGGCACCAACGGATAATTCCCGTTAGTCTCAAATAGCTATCACAAAAAGAAACCCGCAGAAGTCAACTGAATGACCTCTGCGGGTTGTTTATGGTTAAATTACATCTCCCGGAGATACGGAATCGACGGCTGGGCGCCAAACCGCTGCACGGTAATTGCCGCCGCCCGGTTACTGAACTTAATTGCCTCGACCAGGTTATCCTGGTTGGCGTGCAGCACACTGCTGAGGGCCCCAATGAAGGTGTCCCCCGCGGCCGTCGGGTCAACGGCCTTAACCTTGAGAGCGGGAATGAGACCACTGGTCGTCTGGGTGCTATAAAACGTTCCCCGGCTCCCCAGGGTAATCAGCACCGTCGCTACCCCGCGGGCGTGAAGCTTTGCGGCCACTTGCGCCATACTATCTTCGTCCGTAACCGGAATTCCGGTTAAAATCTCCGCTTCCGTCTCGTTCGGTACAATGATGTCGGTCAAAGCCAGCAAATCATCCGGCACGTCCGTTATGGCCGGCGCCGGGTTAAGAATCGTCCCCCGGTGGTGAGCCCGGGCAATCCGGAAGGCCTCTGCGGTACAGTCAAACGGCGTTTCAAACTGGGCCACCACAAAATCACTGGCCGCCAGCATTTCCGCGTGGGCGGTCACGTGATCCGGCTTAAACGCCATGTTAGCCCCACCGTGCACGTAGATCATGTTATCCCCAGAATCGGTCACGATGACAAACGCCTGCCCGGTGTTTTGGTTGGGGAGCTGCGCAATCCCCGTACAGTCGATGTCCGCCTCTTCCAGCAACGTCAGCATCATCTTGCTGACTTCCTGGTCCTCGCCGACCGCCCCGATAAAATGGGTGGTCGCCCCTAACCGACTCGCGGCGATTGCCTGGTTGGCGCCCTTGCCGCCACCAGCAGTAAAGACTTCCTTGACGTGCATTGTGGCCCCCAACTGAGCCATTTGCGGCACCCGCAACGTCCGGTCAAGATTAATGCTGCCAATTACCGTTACCTGGTTCATAGTTTCCTCTCCGCTCTAATAAATTCCGGGATCCGCGTCCCGCGTCCATTGAGACAGTATATTGGATTTACCCCGAATCTTCAATTATTCTTCATATACACCAAGAGGGCGTGCCGACTGACACACCCTCTTGGTTCATCCGAACGCAGTTCCGTTCGTTTTTTCGTTTTAACATGGCTTATCCCTGAGCGCCGTCTGCCCGCACCTTTTCTGCGTAAGCGGTCAGTTTCCGCAGCCGGTGGTTGACCCCCGATTTTGAGATCCCGCCGGGAATTAGCTCGCCGAGTTCCTTCAAACTGGCTTCCGGGTTGGCTAGGCGTACCTCCGCCACCTCGCGGAGCTTCGGGGGGAGCTGGTTTAACCCCACCGTCCGCTCAAGAAACTTGATATTATCAATCTGCTGGTTGGCCGCGTCCGCCACCTTATTTAGGTTCGCCGTCTCACAGTTAACAATCCGGTTCACCGAGTTCCGCATATCGCGCACAATCCGGATGTCCTCAAACTTCAGCATGGAAGTCGTTGCTCCGATAAGCGACAGGAAGTCAGCAATCTTTTCCGCTTCCTTGAGGTACGTAATGTACCCACTCCGCCGTTCGGTCTTCCGCGCATTAAGCCCGTAGTGGTTAATCAACGCGCAAATGGTGTCGTTGTGCTCGGCATACAGGGAGTAGATTTCCAGGTGGTAGCGACTCGTTTCGGGGTTATTGACCGAGCCCCCCGCTAAAAACGCTCCCCGCAGGTACGACCGCACCGCCGCGTCGGTCGGGAGGTTTTGCGAATCCACGGTCGGTTTGAGCTGAAACCCGTCCAAAATATCCAGGTCCTGCAAGATCCGCTCGCTGCCAGTCTTGAGGCGCACGATGTACAGGTTGTTCTTTTTAAGCTTCATCTTCCGCCGCACTAGCAGTTCGGCTTCAACCTGGTAAAACCGCTTAAGGAGCTGGTAAATCCGCCGGGCAATCGCGGGATTCTCCGTCTGCACGTTAAGCACAAAGTGGTGGTTTACCAGCTCGAGGGCCCCGTTCATCCGGATGAGGGCCATCAGCTCCGCCTTCGCGTTCGTCGCGACGTGCACGTCCAGCATCGTGAGTTCCTTTTTTACCTGGCTTGCGTATGAGGCCACACCGACCCCTCCCTTATCTTAGTTGTATTCGTTCGCATCCCATGACCGGGGCCGCCCCATCAGCTTAGTGAGTTCAGCTACGACCTTCGAGCCGTTGTGGAACACCCCGTGATCACGCAGGCGCAAGAAATTATCCGAAATTACCCGACATCCCTGCGCGCGCAACCCGCCAAAGTCGTACCGCACCTGGTCGAGGTACTCGTCGTACCGCTGCCGGTCCATGTAATCAGCGGGCACCCGTTCGGTATTAACCAGCACCGTATCGATGTAGTGGCCCCCCAGGTGATCGTTTAGCACCCGGACGTGGTCGGCATCGGTGAAGTGCTCGGTTTCCCCCTTCTGCGTCATGATGTTGCAGATGTACACCACTTCGGCGGGGGTCTGCTGGATCGCCGTCCGGACGTTTTCAATCATCAGGTTCGGCAGAATGCTGGTAAACAAACTTCCTGGCCCCAGCACAATCTGGTCGGCGTGCATAATGGCGTCAATTACTTCAGGAACGGCGGCGGGTTTACTCCCGTCAAGGGTTGTCACCCACACCCGTTTAATCGTCTTGCCCACGCCGGAAATCTCGGATTCTCCGGCCAGCGTAGTTCCGTCTGCAAACTCAGCGTTGAGAACAAGGGCCGTGTTGGCAACCGGGTAAACGTGGCCATCAACCTGCATGAGCTCCGCCAACTTCTGAACGGTCGCGAAGATGTCGTCCCCCATCATTTCGGTCATCGCCGCAATGATGAGGTTGCCCATCGCATGCCCCGCAAAGAAGTGGTCGTCGGACCGGAAGCGGTACTGGAAAATCTCCTTTTCAAAGTCACTGAGCCGCGACAGGGCCACCAGGACGTTGCGGATATCGCCAGGTGGCACCACGTTCACGTAGTTCCGCAGGATCCCCGACGAACCGCCGTCATCCGCAACCGTCACCACGGCCGTAATATCCGCTCCGGAGGCCCGCAGGTTGTTTAAAATAACGGGTAACCCCGTTCCCCCGCCGATCACAACAACGCGGGGCTTTCTTCCACGAACTGTTAGTTTCATGAGCGGTTCACGGTCTCCTTTCTCCGTTGACTATCCCGGTGGAAAAGCCGCACCGGGTACTGACCATCCTGCTGGAGGTCCGCTGCCAACCGCCGGGCAATCGCCACGGACCGGTGCTGGCCACCGGTACACCCAATCGCAATCGTCAGGCTGGTCTTGCCCTCATCGATGTATCCGGGAAGGGCGCAGCGCAACGTTTTAAGGTAGTTCTGATAAAACTCCTCGGTCCGCGGGGAGTTCATCACGTAGTCGTATACGTCCTTGTCCATCCCCGTTTTTTCCTTTAATTCCGGGACGTAGTACGGGTTGGGCAAGAAACGCACGTCCATGACGACGTCCGCGTCGATCGGGAGGCCGTACTTAAAGCCAAACGACACGACCTGCACGTGGAACGGTTCGCTTTCTGCGGTAGCAAATTCCTGGAAAATCTTTTCCCGGAGTTGCCGCGGACTAATCGTGGACGTGTCGATTACGACCGACGCCCGCGAGCGCATTTCCGCCAACATCGCCCGTTCCTTCTTAATGCCGTCCAGCACCCGGCCGCCCATTGCGAGCGGGTGGGACCGCCGCGTTTCCTTATAGCGGGCCACCAGTTCCTCGTCCGACGAATCCAGGAATACAATCCGGGGCTGCACCCCGCCCTGAGTGTCCAGTTCCTGCAGGACGTTCACGATTTCCTTATAAAATTCAGGCGACCGCGCGTCCATCACCAGCGCCACCCGCTTGTACTCCGCCGAGTTATGCAACAACTCCATCAGCTTTGGCAAAAGCAACGGGGGCATGTTGTCCACGCAGAAGTACCCGAGGTCCTCAAAGCTTTGCATGGTGACGGTTTTACCCGCACCACTCATTCCAGTAATAATTACCAGGTCCATGTCATTGGCCATCCCAGCAACCTCCTCTCTGGTTTGCGTTTGTTCAACATTATAGCATAGGACTTTTGGGAAAACCGGCGCGCCTTAATTTATTTGCCCGGTGGTCCGGCTCCGCACCTTGTCCTTCAAATACAGTCCCGTATAACTTTCCGGCACTTCACAAATCTCCTCCGGCGTTCCGGTGGCCACCACCGTGCCACCACCGTCCCCGCCTTCCGGACCAAGGTCGATGATGTGGTCGGCGACCTTAATTACGTCGAGGTTGTGCTCGATAACCGTCACGGTGTTGCCCTTATCAACCAGCCGCTGCAATACGCCCAACAAGCGCTTAATATCGTCGGTGTGCAACCCCGTCGTTGGTTCGTCCAGGATGTAGAACGTCTTGCCGTTGCTCTTCTTGTGCAGTTCACTTGCTAACTTCATCCGCTGGGCTTCACCCCCTGATAAGGTCGTGGCTGGCTGGCCCAGCTGGACGTAACCCAACCCAACGTCGGCAATCGTCTGTAGCTTCCGCCGGATCTTAGGGATGGCATCGAAAAACTCGAGTGCTTCGTCAACCGTCATCGCCAACACCTCGGCAATGTTCTTGCCCTTGTACTCCACTTCGAGCGTTTCGGAGTTATACCGCGTCCCGTGGCACACTTCACACGGCACGTACACGTCCGGCAGGAAATTCATTTCAATCTTAATAATCCCGTCTCCATGGCACGCCTCACACCGGCCGCCCTTCACGTTAAAGCTAAAGCGCCCCTTGCCGTACCCGCGCATCTTGGCAGCGTTCGTCGTCGCAAACAGCCCGCGGATGTCGTCAAACACGCCGGTATACGTTGCCGGGTTACTCCGCGGCGTCCGCCCAATCGGCGTCTGGTCAATATCAATGACCTTTTCGAGGTGTTCCACCCCGGTAATCTTCCGGTAAGCGCCCGGTTTGGCCGTACTGTTATTGAGTTTCTGGGCCAGCGCCCGCTTTAAAATCAGGTTAACCAGCGTAGACTTGCCAGAGCCCGACACACCCGTGACCGCGATAAACTTCCCGAGCGGAAACGCCACGTCAATCTGCTTAAGGTTGTTGGCTGCCGCCCCGTAAACCGTAACGGCGTGCCCGTTTCCTTCACGGCGGGTTGCTGGCACCGGAATAAACTGCTTCCCAGCTAAATACTGTCCGGTCAAGGACTTCCGGCTGCGGGCCACCTGCTTGGGCGTTCCGGTCGCCATGACCTCACCCCCATTGGCGCCCGCACCAGGCCCAATGTCAATTAGGTAATCAGCCGCCCGCATCGTTTCCTCGTCATGCTCCACAACGATCAAGGTATTCCCCAGATCACGCATCTGTTGGAGCGATTTAATCAACCGCCCGTTATCCCGCTGGTGGAGGCCAATCGACGGTTCGTCCAGCACGTACATTACCCCGGACAAATTCGATCCGATCTGGGTTGCCAGCCGAATCCGCTGGGCCTCACCCCCGGAAAGTGTCCGGGCTGACCGGCTGAGCGTCAGGTAGTCCAACCCGACGTTGTTCAAAAACGTCAACCGGTCATTAATTTCCTTGAGGATCGGCCGGGCAATCTGTTCGTCCTGCGCATCAAAGGTCAGCTTACTAAAGAACTTGGCCGCATCCACCACCGGCAGCTCCGTGGCCTCGCCGATGTTTTTACCCCCGACCTGCACGGCCAGCGCCCGCTCGTTCAGCCGGTAGCCGTGACACTGCTGGCACGGCAGTTCCGTCATGTACTTACGTAATAGTTCGCGGGTAAAATCGCTGCCGCTACTGTGGTACCGCCGGTCAACGTTTGGAATCACGCCCTCAAACTGCATGTCAAGGTCGCGCGCGCCGCCCATTTCGCTCCCCTGGAACCGGAAGTGAAACTCCCGCCCCCCGGCACCATACAGGATGGTGTGCTGGGCGGCCTTGCTGAGCTCTTCAAACGGCACGTCAAGCGGAATGCCAAACTGCTGACAGGCCTGCCGCAACATCGTCGGGTAGTACTGCGTCGTTGCCGAGTTCCACGGAACCACCGCGCCCGCTTCAATCGACAGGCTCTTGTCCGGAACAACCAGGTCGGGATCAACTTCAATCTTGTAACCCAACCCGTCACACGCCGGACAAGCCCCGTACGGCGCGTTAAACGAAAACAGCCGCGGCTCGAGTTCGCCGATCGTAAACCCGCAGTACGGGCAGGCAAAATTCTCGGAAAACTGCAGCGGTTCGCCACCAATCACGTCAACCGTCATGAACCCGTGGGTCAGCTTGAGGGCCGCCTCCACCGAATCAAAGAGCCGCGAGCGAATCCCCTGTTTCACGATAATCCGGTCAACAATCACCGCAATGGTGTGCTTCTTGTTCTTCTCCAGTTCCGGCACCTCGTCCAGGTCGTAGCGTTCGCCGTCAACCATCACCCGGACAAACCCGGCCCGGCGAATTTTCGCCAACACCTGCTTGTGCTGGCCCTTCTTATCCCGGACCACCGGCGCCAACAGCTGCAGCTTGGTCCGCTCCGGCAGCTGCAGAATGCGTTCGACCATCTGCTGGGGCGACTGGCGCGTAATTACGTGCCCATCGTGTGGGCAAACCGGTGTGCCGACCCGCGCCCACAACAGCCGCAGGTAGTCGTTAATTTCCGTTACCGTCCCGACCGTTGAGCGCGGATTATGGGACGTCGTCTTTTGGTCAATGGAGATGGCCGGCGAAAGCCCGTCGATGGCATCCACGTCCGGCTTGCTGGTTTGGCCTAAAAACTGGCGGGCGTATGCCGACAGGCTCTCCACGTACCGCCGGCGCCCCTCCGCGTACAGCGTGTCAAATGCCAGCGAACTTTTCCCGGAGCCGGATAACCCCGTCACCACCACCAGCTTGTTTTTAGGAATCGTGACGTCAATGTTTTTCAAATTATGTTCACGTGCCCCGTGAATCACAATCTTATTCTGTCCCACACTTTCACCTTCCGTTTACTCACCAATCTGTAGTTTCAATTCCATAATCGTATCCCGGAGCGTGGCGGCTTCTTCGTAGTTCAATTCCTTCGCCGCCCGCTGCATCTGCTGCTCCAGGTTGTTAATCAGTTCATGCTGTTCGGCGCGACTCATCTTACTAAACTCGACCTCGTTTTCGGGTTCGTCCGCATTCTCCGGCGTGCCACTCGTTACGGAAATCGCCGCGCTAATCTTCTTCTTAATCGTGTGCGGCGTAATGTGGTGCTCCTGGTTGTACTGCTGCTGGAGCGTCCGCCGCCGCTTGGTTTCATCAATGGCCGCCCGCATTGAAGCCGTCACCTCGTCCGCATACATGATGACGTGCCCGTGTTCGTTCCGGGCAGCCCGGCCAATCGTCTGGATCAACGAGCGTTCGTTGCGCAAAAAGCCTTCCTTGTCAGCATCCAATATTGCCACCAAGGAAACCTCCGGCACGTCAATTCCCTCCCGCAGGAGGTTAATGCCGACCAACACGTCAAACTTCCCCAGCCGCAGATCCCGGATAATCTTCGTCCGCTCCAGCGTCTTGATGTCTGAGTGCAGGTACTTCACCTTGATTCCCAGGTCCTTGAGGTAGTCCGTCAAATCCTCGGCCATCTTCTTGGTAAGGGTCGTAACAAACACGCGCTCGTTCTGAGCAACGCGTTTGTTAATCTCGCCCACGAGGTCGTCCATCTGACCCATCACCGGCCGCACCTCAATCTCGGGATCCAGTAGCCCCGTCGGCCGGATAATCTGTTCGGCCACGTGGTCGGTCCGGTCCAACTCGTACGGGCCGGGCGTCGCGGACATGTAGATGATCTGGTGGACGTGCTGTTCAAACTCGTTGAGCTTCAACGGCCGGTTATCCACCGCACTCGGCAAGCGGAACCCGTAATCCACCAGCACCTGCTTGCGCGCAAGGTCACCGTTGTACATCCCGCGCACCTGCGGCATCGTCACGTGGGATTCGTCGACCACAATCAGGAAATCATCCGGAAAGAAGTCCAGCAGTGTGTGCGGTGGCTGCCCGTGCTTCCGCCCTTCCAGTGGCGCCGAATAGTTCTCAATCCCCGGACAGTACCTCATCTCGCGCAGCATTTCAATATCGTAAGTAGTCCGCTGCTTGAGGCGCTGGGCTTCCAGGAGTTTACCCTCCTTTTCGAAGTAGGCCTCCCGCTCATCGAGTTCCTGCTGGATGGCCTTGATTCCCGCATCCAGGTGGACCCCGTCAATCATGAAGTGCGACGCCGGGAAGATCGCCACGTGGTCCCGGTCGCCGAACACCTCACCGGTCAGCGGGTCAATCTCACGCATCCGGTCGATTTCGTCGCCGAAAAATTCAATCCGCAATGCCCGCTCATCGTGGGACGCCGGGAACACCTCGACAACATCGCCGTGCACCCGGAAGCGCCCCCGCTGAAAGTCGATGTCGTTGCGGTCGTATTGAATGTCAACCAGCGCCCGCAACAGATCGTCCCGCTCAAGCTGCTGGCCAACCCGCAGGGAAATCACGTGCTTCTGGTACTCCGCCGGATCCCCCAGTCCAAAGATGGAGGAGACCGACGCCACTACAATCACGTCGTTCCGCTCCAGCAACGAACTCGTCGCGGAGTGGCGGAGCTTATCAATCTCGTCGTTAATGCTGGAATCCTTTTCAATGTACGTGTCACTGGACGGAACGTACGCCTCCGGCTGGTAAAAATCGTAGTAACTAACAAAGTACTCAACCGCGTTGTGCGGGAAGAACTGCTTGAACTCGCTGTATAACTGCCCGGCCAGCGTCTTGTTGTGGGCAAGCACCAGCGTTGGCTTGTTGGCCTGCGCAATCACGTTGGAAATCGTGAAGGTTTTCCCCGTCCCGGTCGCTCCCAGCAAGATTTGTTCTTTCGTACCGTTTTGGAGCCCGGTCGTTAACTGCTGGATGGCCTGGGGTTGGTCCCCCGTTGGCTGATACTTGGACACCAGCTCAAACTGCCGGTCCGCCTGCCGTTCAATCATGCGTGCTTCCCCTCCGTTCGTACTAACTTAAAGTAATTCTATTCTACCACGCCGAACATACTTTCGCATTTCACCCGTAAAACACACTTTCCCGGACGCATTTACCCAGCCCGTTTACTCCAAACTATGCGGAAACAGCAAGAAGGCCGTGACCCCCGTCACAGCCTTCCGTGGTCCCACCCAGAACCTTAGTATATGTCCGTATTCTCTACTTAGTGTCAATCGTTGACGGGGCTAATCCCAGCGATTTCCGAACAACGTTGGAAATGTGCTGGCGTTCCTGAACCGAAACAACCTGGAAGTCAATCCCATCAAGGGTTTGGTTCGACCCCTGAGCGTAGAGACTTTTAACGTTCTTTGTCGCCCCACGGTACGATGCTAACTTCTTCATATCACCAAGCGTCAGGTTAGTCCTTACTTGGGACGAAATCGAATCGAGGAAGTTCGTGTTCAGAATCGTTGACGGGGAAATTGACTTCTTCATCAGTGCGGTAATTACCAGTCGTTGCCGTTCCTGCCGGCCATAATCACCCCGGGGATCCTGGTGCCGCATCCGCGTGAAGTTAAGGGCGGTCTTCCCGTTCATGTGTTCCGCTTCACCTTCCGTAAAGCTTGAGCCACCATAATTAAAGGTCAACGGCGACGTCACGGTGACGCCCCCAACATCGTCAATGGCTTTCCCAAGCCCACCCATGTTAACCAAAACATAGTAGTCAATCGGGACGTTGAAGTGATTTTCAATCGTCTTGATAGCTTCCTTTGGCCCACCGTAGGTATACGCCGAATTAATCTTTGCCGGCGAATACTGCGGAAAATCAGCCAGGTCAACCTTCATGTCACGCGGAATACTTACCAACGTTGTCTGATGTTTCTTGGGGTTTAGGGTCATAATCATCATCGTATCAGTCCGGCCCTTGTAATGCCGCCCCAGGGCGCCGGTGTCGGTTCCCAGAATTAAAATCGAAACGGGCTTCTTCTGCGCGAGTAAGGACGCCGTGTTCCGTGAACCACTCACGTCCACCTTCTGGTACATCTTATTCGTGGTTCCCTTTAAGTTATTGAATGCCTTTAAAGAAACCGCACCGGTTAAAATAACTAAGGCCGCCACGACCCATAAAATAACATTTCTTACAACGTGCTTCTTCTTTTTAGGAGCTTGATGGTGATCCCGCGTCCGCGATAATTTTTCATTGTCATTCATGTAACTAGCCTCTTTCGTCCGTTTCCATAAAGTAAGATGAATCCAGTTCTCCACCCCTGTAAGGTAATTACAGCGGTCTTCCCCATTTTAACATATCCGGGAACCATTCTAACGCTCCCTAGGAGAGCCACTGATTATATATTTCTTCCATGTCCCTAGTACACTTAACAATATCGAAGTTGGCGTACTCCTGCAGGGCAACCGTCCTGTGCGGTTCCTTTTCCCTATCCGCCAGAATACGCTGTCCCCATTCATCCACGTTCTGCTTGCTGAGGACGGTTAAATTATTGCTTATTTTCGCCTCACTAGGCGTGCCTTCCTGCGATGAATACACCCTTAGCCCGTTAATCTCCGCTTCAATAATTGAGGTTGCAATCCCCTCATACCTTGTCGGCAGGACGTACGCATCCAGGGCACTCAGGTATTTCTCGGGCTCCCGGACGTTGCCCGTAAAAATTATTCCACTGCCCTGATCCTGCTGCATGATGCTTTCCTTGTACTTACCGTCCCCGATAAAAACACACTTAACCCCACGCACTCCTGCAAGCCGCTTGAAGATTTCGTTGGTGTATAACGGGTCTTTCTGGTCGTCCATCCGCGCGATGCACCCCACTAAGTACTCGTTGGGGGCTACACTAATTTTCTTCCTAATGGCATCGCGGTTTTCCTTTGAAAAAACAAATTTTCTAATGTCAAACCCGAAAATCAACTTAACGGTACTATTCCTGGTAAACATAAACTGCGCCGCTTCCCGGCTGACAGCACACTTCACGTCAATATTACTGTTAAGCCCTCTTTTTAAGAGCTGATGAACCAGTAATTTTTTCCCCAGCTGCTTGGAACTATGCGAATGAACGATCACCTTTTTCCCCAGCTGCTTTGCCCACTTAGCTTCGAAGTAGGAAAAGGCATACGAAGAATGAATATGCACGACGTGATAGTTCTTCATCACTTCCATTAATTCCTTTTTATATTTAAAAAGATGTTTTGCCTTAGGACTCAGGTGGTAAACCCTTCCCCCCATCTCCTGAATCTCCGGCTCAAAGTAATTTTCCTCCGGTGAATGAACCACAAAGTCAAACTGATAACGCGTCCTATCCAGGTTTTTATACATTCCCATCAGGAAACGCTCAATCCCGCCCATGTTCATACTCCCGGGTAAAATTTGTAAAATTCTCTCAACCAAAATTATGATTCCCTTCTTGCGGTCATTCCGCAAACGATTCTCTTTAAGAGCCCAATCATATAATCAAAAGCGGCGTCCTTATGGTAAAACACCATGAACAACACGTTATAAAGAAACACACTAAGAATAATATTAACGACTATCTGTAATAATACGTTTGATACGTTCCACAAAACAAAAATGGAAATAAGCCTGATTACCGCAACGCTCACGACTGCCGTGACCGTATACCTAATGAACACCTTATAGTACTCAAAAACGCTTGAGCGGAGCCCATACCTGTATAAAATCAGCGGTTCAATCCAGAGGTTCAAACACGTCATACTGATGATGGTCCCCAGCAACGTTCCCAGGATTCCCAGGTGTTTTGCCAGAATGATGGAAAAACCAACGTTGACCACCGCTTCAATTAACGGCAAAAACCGGTCATACCAGTAGATTCCCAACGCATCCCGGTAAGTCAACACCGGCCTTCTCATCTGATAAATGTAAAAGTTCAGGACAATGGCAATCAGCACACTCTCTTTTAGAACGAAGACGCTTCCGACCCATATCCTGATGAACGGGTTAAAGACCATATACAGGCAACACGAAACAAACGAAATCAGCCAAAAACTAAGAAAGAACACCTTTTCAAAGTTGTCTTTTAGTTTTCCGGTCGTCTCCGCCCCCAGGTTCCCCACGCTGGCAATTACCGAGTTAAAAATCTGCCCAAAAACGATGTTTAGTGCGTTGGTCACCATCTGGTAGTTTGAATACTTCCCCACTTCAACGATCCCAGAGAACCGGGAGATAACAATGTTATCAGTTGACGTGACCACCGTCCCACCAATCTTGTGCAGGCTCATTGCGTACGTATTCTTCGCGATTAACTTGAGGGTCCTGGAATCTAACTTCTTCGTATCCTTCTCCAGCAAATACGGATACATTTTATCCGCCTTTTTTGAAATCAAAAAGTTCTGAACGAACGTGAAGAAGATCATTACCAGGAGGTATACGACGTAGTTCCTGGTAACCACCAACAGGATCCCTTGAATGATACTCATTATTACAAATGAGGCATACGTATATACGACGGTAATGTGCCTGTATTGATCCGCAACAATTAATGACTTTTTGTACGAGTAAAAGTAAGAGATTGAACTATTGATGATGAACAGGATAAAAATTAGGTCTAAGTGGTGAATATTCCCCCGGTGCACAAAAAAGGGCAGGGTCGGCACGAGCAGTACCCCAACAGCAAAAACAACAATGCCGATGGAAATATAGGCCCGCTTATAGAGCTTCATTAACGCCTTAATCTGTTCGACATCGTTTTCGGCTAGGGGTTTATATAAGCTATAATTAATCGCCGACCCGATCCCTAGTTCCGTTAACGACAGGGCCGAAACGATACTCGTAAATAGACTGTCCACCCCCAGATAATCCTTGGAGAGCGTGTGCACGAATACAATCCGTAGTATAAAACTAGCTAATAGCCCAAAAACCTGCCCCACTACGGCATATATAATATTTTTTACTGAGTTTTTTGTTCTGCTTTCCAATATTATTACCTACTCATAAATATCCTTAACGGAACCGGATAATCATTGTAAATCGTTGAATAGTTGAAGTAGCTCAATTCGCCGGAGAAAATCGTGAATAAGAAGCAGAAAACAACGAGCGCTATCCCCAAACAAATCTTCCTATTCCCTGTTATTATTTTTCCTTCAATCCCGTCTGCCAATAGCAACGGAACGAACTGGTAAAAGTAATACGACAACCTGGCGACGTACACAAACCGCATCCCGATAATTGAGAAACAAATCCCGATCATTATCAAAGTCAGGTATTTATTCATGTACTCTGGCATTTTATCCCTTGAGCCGTGAAAGAGGGCAATAACAAGAAGGTAAAAGGCCAGGTTGATAGACGGTCCCAGCATCAACCGCAGCTGGACCTTTTGGAAAATTGCCAGGTAGATTGCGTACTTTGCGAAAACCGGAATCTTTACTATGAGTTCGATGCACGGGACAATAAAGACCGCCAACATGCAGGCCGCCCCGACCGAATAAGCTAACTTCCGGGCGCTGAACCGCGCGTTCCGCACAACGACAAAAATTATTCCGATGATAAGGGCCGAAACGTGAAAGAGGCTCGCCAAAAAGGTTAGGCCGCAAAAAAGCAGGTACCTCTTTTTCTGTAAGGCAAAATATGCGAAGGACATGATTAACATTGCCATGTACTGCTTTAAAATGTTGCACGACACGGCAAAAAAGCCCGCTAACAGCCATATCATCACCGAGTAGCGCGGGTTCGCTGAATGCTTCCTAAAAATCATCCACAGCATTAAAACAAAAATTGCCGTGGTGACAAAGAAGATGGTGTATGACCCCCCGATGTACTTTTGTACCAGGTAGCATAACGCTTGAAAGGCGTTTTGATACCTGAACGTTATGACTGCTTTCAGGGAACTGAAGTAGCTGAGAACCTCGTTGTATAGGACATAGTAGACTTCACCGTCCGATGAAAAATTACAACTAATCGCGGAGACAACGCCCAGGGCAATCAGGCTAACCAGCGCCCCCCGTCTTTTATTGTGCTTAAAAAGGCGATTACAAAACAGGAGAAACGCAACAACCAGCAAGCATACTAACGTATACTTCAAAGAAAAAACAAACATCCTTGTTACTCGTGGCATAGTGCTCCTCCTATCTACAATTCAAAGGCCGACTTTTCCGCGAACTTTAACCCGTACAGCTCCCGTAACCTTTGGGTGCTGCTATCAAAGGTCGCCGCGTCAACCTTAGCGGTATCGTTGATACAGATAACCTTATGCGTCCCCTTTTTAATGTCCTTCTCGATCTTCTGCAACTGGGTTAAATCATACTTCTTCCCAAAGCGGTAACTCCTTGGCTTGAAATTTCCTAGCGCCAATTCCTGGTACCGGATTCCGTTAATGGAGACATCCTCCGTACCCCGGAACCGGTTGCGCATCGTCCGTTCCACGTAGTCATGATTATCACTTATGAACCGCTGAAAGCTGCTCCTCGTAAACGAAAAGGGAATATGCGGGTCCACAAACCGCGTAAAGCGCGGCCATGGAAGGAGGCACAGACTTAACACGTTCCAGTAACCATACTTAAGATTGAAGTACTTAAAGGGTGCCTTTAGCATGACCCGCTTCTTGTTAAACCTTCTGTTGACGGTAATCACGTTGTTAGCGGTGATGTGGTCAAAGTCCTCGATGGGCATAATCGCATTCTGGGCGGCAATGTCCTTAGGAAAACCCGTTCGCATGTCAAAGAAATCATCCGGCCTGACGTAATCATTTAAAAAGATGTCGTCGTTAAACACCACAAAATGTTCCGCAAGGCCAGCAATATTGTTAATACTGAGCTCAATGACGTTTGAATTAAAGGTCGGTAAGTACTTCTCTGCGATGATGTCCGTGTGGTCAACCACCACGACCTTTTCGGCATCCCTATTAAACCAGCGGGGAAGCTGATTGTCGGTGATTAAATAAATTTTATGCACCCACGGCGCGTATTTTTCAACCGCCCTAAACCAGTACTTAAATATCCCGTAGTCGCGAAAGCGCTCATCACTTTCCTCCTTGAGGAAGGGCTTCCTCTTGGAGATTAGCTGGGGATCACTTCCATCTACCCATGTCACCACGAAGTCTATATTAAAGTCCATAACACTACTTCTACTTTCTGTATTCGCCCATTAAGTCTCTGTAAACGTTATTGGTTTTGTCTAACATCCCTTGAATTTTAAAGTCCTGTTCGTACAAGCGCCGGGAATTTTCGCCCATCTTGGCTAGTAGCTCTGGCTTATTAATCGCTTCTTCCAGGCAACGGCCAATGCTCTCCTGGGTATTATCCACGCAAAAGCCATTAGCGGCATTGACAATTTCAGGAATCCCCCCAACATTTGAGGCGATGATCGGCTTCCCGAGTGGAAGTGCCTCTATCAGTGAGATTGGCAACCCCTCAAAGTTAGAAATCAGCACCACAATGTCGGCGTGCTGATAGTATTGCGCTACGTCCTTGACAGCGCCCATAAAGGAAAACGATGCGGTCGCCGAACCAACAAGCTGCTTGCACTTCTCGAAGAACTCCCCTTCCCCCAAAAAAGTAACGTGCACCTTACCTGAAAGGGCGCTATTTTTTATCGTATTAATTAATAACTCCTGGTTCTTGGGCGTGGCAAACCGCGCCGCCATGCAAAGTTCTAGTTTGTCAGTAGCGTGCTTCTCAGGGGGCCACTGTTGATCCTCAACCCCGTTATGGATGACGATTCCCTTATTTTTCTTTTGGAATCCCCTTAGTTGGATATCCCATAAATCCCGGTCGAACCGTGAAACAAAGATTATTTTATCGGTAAAGGGAATCAGGGCCCGTTCGACTATTTTGGCAAACCGCTCCCGGTTCTTCCCCACTCCCGGGGTGAAGGAGCTTCCGTGAACCGTAAAAAGGACTTTCACGTTCAGCCCAATTGAAGCAATCCTTCCCACCGTTCCCGCAACGGTCGAATGGAGGTGGACAATGTCAGGCTTGGAGCGCTTGAGAATCTTCCGGAGCTTACCCACGGTGATTAACACCTTATCTGGCCTTAAACTATTGGTCAGCGTTGCTACCTGGTAGACCTTGACCTGGGGGAAGTTCTGCCGCACGTCATCCACCAGCCGGCCACACTCGCCGACAACCAGCTCGACAACACTTCCCCGCGCAACCTGGTCCTTAATTAGACTAAATACGTGGGATTGTGCGCCCCCCCCATGTTCCCTTAGTAATTACGTATACGATCTTCATTACCTTGCTCCATCACCTGTTAAAACAACGCGCACCGTTTCGAGGATAATCTTGAGGTCCTCCTTCAAACTGATGTTATCCATGTAATACTTATCGAGCTTGTATTTTTCTTCAGGGGTAACGTCGTACCCGCCGTGAACCTGAGCGTAGCCGCTTAGCCCGGGGAGAACCCGGAGCCGCTGCTCAAACCCCTTAACTTCCTCACTGAACTTTTCGGTTAATTCGGGCCGTTCCGGGCGCGGACCAATCATACTCATGTCCCCCTTGATAACGCTCCATAGTTGGGGCAGCTCATCAATCCGTGTTTTGCGGATAAACTTGCCGACCCGTGTTACCCGGGAATCGTTCTTTGATGCCCACACAGCCCCGCTATGCTTTTCAGCATTCGTATACATTGAGCGTAACTTGGTTACCTTAAACCGCTTTCCCATTAACCCAACGCGTTCTTGGCTGTAAAACATACTCCCCGGGGTTTCCAACTTAACCAAAACCCCGAAAAGTAACACGATTGGGCCCGTTACAACCATTAATCCGCTCGCTGATAAAACGTCAAATAGCCGTTTAACCGGTAAATAAGCGCTTTTAAGCGGTGCCTTCAGCTTGCGCTCGTACGAATAGCTGGTGGACACCTCCTCGGTCGCCTCAACCCTTTTCTGTTTTAGTGCCTGGCGTTCAGCTGGTTGAACCCGGCTTAACCGTCGGACTTGAGAAATTCCCTTTGGTACGTTACTTCTCACGCCTCTGCATCTCTTTCGTTGTCGCCGTAATTCCAATACTTCTTTAACCCGGTTTCAATATTATAAACCGGCTCGTAGCCTAAACCCGCTAACTTACTAATATCAGCATATGAGTACTTAATATCACCCTGCCGGGCAGCTTCCTGCTTGACAGCGAGCTTCTTTCCCGTAATCTTCTCGTACGCCGCAATCATATCGTTAACGCTTGTCTTCTTCCCGGCAGCAATGTTGTACACACCGTGGGCTTCAGCCGCCTTATCTCCGCGAGTCAACAGAAGCAGCGCATTGATAACATCATCAATGTAAACGAAGTCCCGCACCTGTTCACCATCACCGTAGAGGGTGAACGTCTTCCCCTCGCGAATGCAGTCCGTAATAATCGAAATGACTCCTGAATACGGGGAAGCAGGGTTCTGCTTGGGGCCAAAAACATTGAAAAACCGCACCGCAACCGTTGGGAGACCGTACAAATTACCGTAGTCAATCATGTAGCGTTCCGACGCGAACTTGTCGATTGCATACGGTGTTAACGGCTTAATCCGTGACAGTTCCGTCTTTGGCAGCTGCGGGTCGTCCCCGTAAACCGCGGCCGAGGACGCAAACAGAATTTTCTTGACCGGCAGTTTCCGCTTCCGAATGACCTCTAGCAGAAAAACGTTTGCCTCCTGGTTGACCTGGTGGGTTTCGTACGGGCGGGCAACTGAATCCGCCACGCTCGCAACCCCGGCAAATAAGTAAATATAATCAAACTTGTTCTTTACTAATAAGTGTTCCATGAACTCCTTATTAGTAATCGACTCTTCGTAAAACGTCACCTGGTCCGAATCCGGAATGTTTTCAACTAACCCCATTGATAAATCATCAACGATCGTGACCCTGTCTCCCTGGGCGACTAGGCGGTCTGCAAGGTTTGAGCCGATAAACCCCGCACCACCTGTAATTAAAACGCTACTCATAAACAGTTATCCTTTCTATTTCCCGCTCTTAAAAAGCTTATCCCATAAACTCTTTTTCTTCGTTCGAATCGCTTGAATTTCTGGCACCGGCACATCCTCGCCGTTTAAAATCGCCTTGGCATTTTCGGTATATGTAACCGCCTTGTCACGGTCATTATCAGCCAGTTTCTGATAAGCAGCACTCATCCGGCTCCTTCTCCCCTTATACGCGTGGGCGTCCGAAGAAAAGGTTGTGCCAAGGTTGGCATCAATAATCTCCTGTGTTAACTGGGTAACATGCTCACCAAAGGCGTCCAGGTAACTGCTTGCCGTTAGTTGGGTCAAGCACCCAGCCCTAACCATGTCATAGAGCAACTGATGATTGCGTTGAATCCCCTGATTCCGCTCAGGATGAACGATTACCGGGGTAATTCCCCGGGTTTGCAACTCCGGCAAGATGTTGCGCATAAAATATTCCGGAACGTGCGTATGGGGGAACTCCAACATAAGGTAGCGGTTCCCCGCATCAGCATATAAAACGTCGTCATGGTCGATTGCTTCAATCAGGTGCTCCGTTAAGTGCACTTCCTGTCCCGGAAAAACCTTCAGCGGAATTTGCTCCTGCTCGAGGGCCTGCTGGAACGCCTGCGTTCTTTCAACTACATCCTTTTTATGATTAACATAGTTGCTATCCATGTGATGGGGCGTGAGTAACATGTGCGTTACCCCGTCCGCAACTGCTTCTTGGGCTAATTCCAGGGAAGTTGCTAAGTCCGGGGAGCCATCGTCGACGCCCGGTAAGATGTGCGAATGTAAATCAACCAGTGTCATTACTTTCTCCCTCTTTTTTTCGAGCCCCTTCTTGAAGAATCGCTACTCCCATAGTAGCTGCCGGCGTAATATCCCCCGTAATAGCCACCATAATAGCCGCTTGCCTTTTGGGCGGTAAACCTGTTCATAATGACCCCCAAAATGTTGGCGTTCACCTGCTTGAGGAGCTTAACGGCGCTGGTCACCGCATCCTTGGTTGCGATTCCCTGGGGCACGACCAACGCAACGCCGTCTGCCCGGGCGGCAACAATCTGGCCATCAGTAACCGTATCAACCGGAGGGGCATCCAGAATAATGAAATCGTACTTCTCCTTTAAGAAATCCAATAATTGGCTTAACCGGTCGGACCCCAGCAATTCCGCCGGGTTTGGTGGAATCGGGCCGCTCGTTAAAACGTCTAAATTTTCGACCTCCGTTTTATCAATCATTTCAGAAATATTCACTGTCCTGGACGAGGAAGTAATGATGTTCGATAGGCCATAGCGGTTTGACACGTGAAATGTCCGGTGAACCGTTGGTCGCCGCAAGTCAGCATCAACCAACAGTACCCGCTTCTTTTCCTCTGCCCAGGTAATTGCCAGGTTGGCACTGACCGTTGATTTTCCCTCAGACGGCAGGGCCGACATAATTGCTAGGATTTTAAAATTCGGGTCTAGGAACGAAAACTTCAGGTTGGTCCGAATCGTCCGGTACTGTTCTGAAATCCCTGACTTCGGGTCGTCGCGGGTAATTAACGCGACCCCGTACTTCATGCTATCCTCGTCAAGCTTTGTTTTATTCTTTTTAAACCGATCAAAAAGTCCCATCAATTAAACCCTCCGTTTTCCTGAACCACGTGAAGTAATCCGGCCCGTTGAAATCAACTTCTTAACCTTACTTGCTGGAATTTCACTAATAATTCCGAGGTTATTCAATTCAAGGTCATCCGTAATAAACGATTCATCCGTAATCGTCCAGTCCAGTTCATTGGAAACAAATGCTAAAATCAAGCCTAAAACCAACCCGATAACGATTCCGATAATCGTATTCAACCCGACCTTCGGCGAAACCGGTGAAGAATTGGCAACGGCCTTTGACAAGATCGAAACATTATTTATACTCATAATCTTCTTGACCTTGGTCTTAAAAACATCCGCAGTGGTATTAGCAATCGCCGCCGCAAGTTGCGGGTTCTTGGCCTTTACGGCAACCGTGAACACCTGTGAATTCTGCTGGTTGCTAATGCTGATGCACTTCCGGATTGCTCCCGCACTAATGTGGTAACCCTTATCAGCAAGCCGCCCACTTACCGTATTAAGAATTGTCGGGCTGGTAATAATGTCCTTGTACGTACTTATCATCTGGACATCCGCTTGAATTTGCCCCTGAGCATTGATTTGTTCCCGCGAATTATCGACTTTCCGGTTAACGAGAATGTCCGTGCTTGAACTATACTTGGGTGTAATAACAAAGAGTGAAACAAATAACGTGAGGACTGCGCAAATCACCGTTGTCCAAATAATTACATTCTTCCGCTTTCGCAAAATCCCCAAGACTTCACCAATGTCGCTAAATCTTAATGAATCCCGTTGGCTATCCGCCTCGTTCATGTGAATATCCCTCCTGATAACTATTTCTCCTGATAATTATTTTAAATTGTTAAATAACTTTTTGACAAGCGCCGTTAACCCGTCTTTACCGTTTGAATCGTTGCTCATCAACACAACCCCGGTCTTGCCATCCTGACTAACCGCAACCGCCGTCCGGTAGCCGGTAACCTTCCCCGAAGCATAATACATAGTACCCTTCTTAATCAGCCTTCCAGTGGGCTGACTCCCAGTAAAGTTGGGGTTATTCCCATAATTTTTAATCAAAAACTGGGTCAGCCGGAGCATTTCCTTCGGAGTGGCCACCAGCTGATTCCGCCCCATCTGGCTGTTCATTGCCTTTGTCACGGTGGAATCGGAAACCGCATGCCCGTCATTGTACGGGGTTGCCAGCTTATCATTATCAATCTGCGATACAAACTTAACCCCGGTTAGACCGTTCGGCTTGAGGAACGTATCGGTAATATAGCTGCGATACGACTGGTTTGTTACCTGGGAGATAATCCCTTCAAGCAACACGTAATTAACCTCTTGGTAATCATATTGTCCCGTTGATCCTGCCTCAGCATGATCAATGTTCCAGTTCAACACGTTTGATAGCTGATCACTTGGAACCGAATTATTTGATAGTCCCGATGTCATGTTCAAAAGCGACCGCACCGTCACCCTGTCCGGGGTTGACAACGAGCTGTAATACTCGTTAATCGGCGTCGAAAGTTTTAGCTTTCCCTGATCAACCAGGTGCAAAATCGCTGCCGCCGTCAGCATATTCTCCGTGTCGGTCGCGAGGTAAAACTTGCCGTCCATCTGACCGGCGTTTTTCCCCGTAAAATATGTTTGAGAAACCTTTCCGTTCCTTGCAATTACGTAGGCGCCAGTATAATTTTCATCCGTTAAGTCCTTACGGATGCTTTTTAGACTAGCATCCGTATCCACCTTGGCAGGCCCCTTCTTCGGCCTTAAAAAGTCCGTGTCCACAGAATTAGTATGCGCAACCTTCTGGTAGATGACATGCGCCATACTGTTCGTATTATAGCGCGCAAGGACATAGCCCCCCGCACCGAGAGCGACAATTAGCCCCGCGGCCCAACCGATTGCCTTTTTCGTCATAAAACCTGTTCACTTCTCTCCCGAAAAATATGAGTTCTTTCTCATACACCACATGTTTGAGTGTATCATAATTCCACTACTTTCTTCCAAGTATCGTAAAAATCTAACCTTTTATAAACGATTTTAATCGTTTCCCTTTATCCGTGCAACTATCGGCGTCCTTAAAGGCCTTTAAATCGCGAAATAAATTAGCCAAGTACAATAGTTTTCTATTACATATGCGATGGTTATCCGGTTATTGCCATATTAATGAATGGACTGTGCCTTAACGTATGTTACAATACAGGTGCAATGAGTATGAAGATGTCGACGCACATCGTGACATGCCAAAGTCACAAAAACGTCCGGGCGTTCCATTTTGGGGCGCTCTTTTTATACTTCAAATTAACTAAAAAACAGCACTGGCATATTCACACACCAGTGCCATATATCGTAAACTACAACTTTGTGTTCATACCTTAACTCTGCTCACAAAACACGTCATTCCAAAAGCCTGGTATAGCAATGATTAACCCCGTTTTTTTGTGTGCATTTCGTGTGCAAGTCGTGTTCGCGAGCACGAAAAAAGCCGGTTTTTACCGACCGTTATAAAAAGAAAAACGCCGATATATCAGCGTTTTGGAAAGCATCGAACTGTTAAATATGCGGGTGAATGGATTCGAACCATCACGGTCTAAACGACCACCAGATCCTTAGTCTGACGCGTCTGCCAATTCCGCCACACCCGCGAAACAATACCATTATACCAAGCCCGCGATGAATGTCAACGATTTTTTGCAGCCAGAGAAATACGGCCCCCACACCGGGCGCAAACATACCGCCGTGGATCCATTCGCCGTTGTCGCAAAATCTGCGCCCCGCACTGGCGGCACACGTAAACGTACTTTGGCGGTCGCTTCTGGGCTGGGGCATACCGCCACCCGTCGACCCGCGCCAACAATACCTTAAAATCATGATCGCGGTGCATGTACCCCTTACCGGTTAGGTGGAGGTGGTAATGACACAGCTCGTGCTTAATAATCCCCGCTAACGCATCCTGGTCCGCCGTAATCATCCGCGGATTAATCTCAATGTTGTGCGTTGCAAGCAAGTACCGCCCGCCGGTAGTCCGCAGCCGGCGGTTAAACGTCGCTTGGTGGGTAAACGGCCGCTGAAACGCCGTTAGGGAAAGCTGTTCCACTAACCGTTGCAACTCCTCATCCGTCATTCCGTTTCCTCCCGCATAATAAATCCGGGATTCGCTCATGAACCCCGGAAAGACTTCCATAATATAACTACGCGTTATTTCCAGAAATCATCGAATACCGTAATCGGAAGGTGCCGCTTATGTTGCGTCTTCTGGTACCACTGCTCAATCTTATCCGCCGCGTCAGCCGCAACGTCCTTTCCTTCGAGATAATCGTCGATATCATCGTACGTTACCCCCAACGCCACCTCATCCGGCAATGCCGGTCGGTTATCCTCGAGGTCAGCCGTCGGGGTCTTTTCGTACAGGTGCGCCGGAGCGCCGAGCAACTCCAGCATTGCCCGTCCCTGGCGCTTATCCAACCGCCAAATTGGAGTAATGTCGGCCCCGCCGTCACCAAACTTGGTGTAGAACCCGGTGACCGCCTCAGCCGCATGGTCCGTTCCCACGACCGCACCGTGAAATTCCCCGGCAATCCCGTACTGGGCAATCATCCGCTGCCGCGCCTTAATGTTTCCCTTATTAAAGTCACTCACGGTCAACCCGTTTTTCTCCAAGGCCGCCACCATCGCATCGGCCGCCTCCTTGATGTTGACCCGCACCGTGCGGTCAGCACCGATAAAGTCGATCGCGTCCAGGGCATCCTGCTCATCAGCCTGTTCCCCGTACGGCAGCCGCACAGCGATAAACTGGTACTCATCATCGCCGGTTTCCTCCCGGAGCTCACTAATCGCCATCTGGGACAGCTTCCCCGTCAGCGTTGAGTCCTGGCCCCCGGAAATTCCGAGCACAAGGGACTTTAAAAACGTGTTTTTCTTCAGGTAATCCTTCAAAAAGTCAACTGACCGCCGAATCTCCGTCTGCGGGTCGATTGAGGCCTGCACGCACAAGGCGTTAATAATTTCCTGCTGCATTGGGCGCATTATTTCTCTTCCTTTCCGTTGGTTGCCTGTTGCGCAACCTGTTGCCGAACCTTCTTAATCATCCTCATCCGGTTGTCATAACACTTCTGGGACAGGTCCACCGGATAATCCTGCGGGTTGAGGTCTCGCTTATACTCGTTCCATAAATTACTGAGCCGCTCCCGGGAATAGTCCCGCACCGTTTCCAGTGACGGGAGCTCGTAGACCTGTTTACCATCCGCAAAAATCTCCCGCAAAAGCGGCCGGGCCTGGTAATCCCGCACCGTCTTATTAATGTACGTGTACTGGGGGTGGAACATGTACAACTCATCCTGGTTCTGCGGTTGCTCGTCTAGGAGGGCAACGTAATCTCCCTCCGACTTTCCGTCGCTCTTGCGGGTAATCCGCCACACCTGCTTTTGCCCGGGCGTGGACACCTTTTCGGCGTTGCTGGAAATCTTAATCGTATCCTCCAGCTCGCCGCTCGCATTTTCCATGGCCACCATCTTATAAACCGCCCCGAGCGCCGGTTGGTCATATGCAGTGATCAACTTCGTTCCGACACCCCACGCATCAATCTTGGCTCCCTGCATCTTCAAGCTGGTAATCGTCTTTTCATCCAGATCGTTTGACGCGTAGATGTGTGCGTTAGGAAAACCGGCTTCATCCAGCTGTTCCCGCACCCGTTTGGAAATGTAAGCCATATCACCCGAATCAATCCGAACACCCTGGAAGTTAATCCGGTCGCCCATTTCCCGCGCAACCCGGATAGCGTTAGGCACCCCACTCCGAAGCGTATCGTAGGTGTCCACCAGGAAAACACAGTCGTGGTGGGTTTGGGCGTACGCCATAAATGCATCGTAGTCGTTCTGGTACGCCTGGACAAGCGCGTGGGCGTGGGTCCCGCTAACGGGAATCCCGAACAGCTTCCCCGCGCGGACGTTACTCGTCGCGTCAAACCCACCAATGTAGGCGGCCCGGGTCCCCCACAGCGCCGCGTCAAACTCCTGCGCCCGGCGCGTTCCGAACTCCATCAAAAGGTCATCCCCGCACGCCGACCGCACCCGGGAAGCCTTCGTTGCGATTAGGGTTTGGTAGTTAACCGCGTTGAGGATCGCCGTTTCAACCAACTGGCAATCCACCAACGGTCCCCGAATCTCAATGAGGGGCTCATTGTTAAACACCACTTCCCCCTCCACAACGGACCGGACGGTTGACCGGAACTTGAAGTGTCGGAGATAGTCGATAAAAGCAGCCGGATAATCACCCACCTGTTGCAGGTACGCCAGGTCGCTTTCGGTGAAACGAAGGTTACGAATATAGTCTACGACCCGTTCAAGGCCCGCAAAAATCGCATACCCGTTTTCAAATGGAAGTGACCGGAAGTAAACCTCAAACACTGCTTGGCGCTGGTCAATTCCCTGCTCCCAGTAGGTTTTAATCATATTGATTTCGTACAAATCAGTATGAAGGGCCAGGCTATCATCCGGATATTGTTGTTGCATCTGTAATTCCCCACTTATTCTTTATCGTCGAATACCTTATAATAAGCATTGTTTGTGGTAATTCTACCACACTTTATTTTAAATTTGGACTGCCGGTAGTAGTTCGCCGGCACGAGAGGAGGTTCCCCGTGAATTTTAGTACCAGTAACGTTCTTGGCATTCCGTTTGTCAAGGCAACCATGCAGGAAGTTGTTGCCCAGCTCATTGCTGACCATCAAGCTGGGCTGAACCGGTTCATTGTGACGGCTAATCCGGAAATTGTCCTCGCTGCCCGCAAGGATCCGGCCTACATGCAAGTACTCCAAACAGCCGATTACGTGACGGCCGACGGGATTGGCATCGTGAAGGGCGCCGCACTGCTCGGAAATCCCGTTCCGGAGCGGGTGACCGGTTTTGACCTGATGCGCACTCTCCTCCAACACGCTGACCTTCACCACGACCGCGTCTTTTTCCTGGGCGCCAAGCCAGCGGTACTCCGGCAAACCCTTGCCGCCGTTCGGAAGCAATATCCCGGGGTGGTTATCGCTGGAAGTCACGACGGCTACTTTGCCCCCGATGAGGCTGCGGAAGTTGCCGCCCAGATAAAGGCCGCCCGCCCCGCCTTTGTTTTTGTCGCCCTCGGCTTTCCCAAACAGGAAATGTTTATCCATCAATTTCGGGACCAAACGCCCGCCCTGTGGATGGGAGTCGGTGGCAGTTTCGATGTGTTAGCCGGCGTGGCTCAGCGGGCCCCGCAGAGTTGGCAGGAGCACCACGTTGAGTGGCTGTACCGTCTTCTTCAGGATCCCCGGCGTGTGGGGCGGATGATGGCCCTTCCCCACTACCTGGCACTCATTCTATGGCACAAGTTTACTAATAAACAAAACTAAAAAACCGGCAGGAAAAAGTGGACGCTCCAGCCCCAGTTCTCCTGCCGGTTCACTATTAACGATTTTACCGGTTATTTTCTAAGTAAAACTCAAACCGGTCTCCCACGTACTGGGTCCGGGTGTATTCAAACGGCCGCCCGTCCCGCAACTCGGTGACCTGCCGGAGCCGCAAGAGGGCCGCGCCCCGCTTAGTATCCAGGTACTCCGCAATCCGTTCAGAGGCAAGCGTTGCCGAAACGGTCTGCTGGGCTCGCCCAATCGCATATCCCCGGTCCTGCAGGGCCTCATACAGGGAAGTGGTGACCTCCTCCCTGGCAAACGAAGCAACCAGGTCGGCCGGCACCGTCGTCACCTCAAAGCAAATCGGCACCTGGTCGGCATACCGAATCCGCTCCATCCGTAATACCTGCGCCTTATCATTCAGGCGCAGCCGTTCCCGTTCACTGAGCGTTGGCGTTGTAATCACGTACGAGATGGTTTTACTGGATGGAACCTTCCCCTGCGAGCGGGTCAGCTCGGTGAAACTGGTCACCCCCGCCATCCGGTCCTGCACCTTCTGGCTGGCCACAAACGTTCCCGCCCCAACACGGCGGTCGAGAATTCCCTCGTCAACCAGCGTTTGGATGGCCTGCCGGAGCGTCATCCGCGATACCCCAAACTGCTCCGCGAGAATCCGCTCTGCGGGAATGCGGTCGCCAACCTGCCACTTACCCTGTTCAATCGCCTGCCGAATTTGATTATGAATTTGAATGTAGATTGGTGATCCCATCCATTTTGCCTCACTTTTCACCGTTATCGTTAGGTTTAATGATAGCACAAATCACGGGCCGATTTGCCCCCGCCAGCTACCATTCGCCATAACTGAAAAAAGGAGTAGCCCTACTACCCCTGACTAGACATTGTATTCTCAATTACCTTACGAAATCCATGGAGATATTTTCCCAAATAAACTTATCCAATTCATTAAGTTTGAATAGGGTCCGGATGGTCTTTCGCCGTTTCTCTAACATAGACATTACCATTAGGATAAAAATCAATCACACGCTGTTCATAAAAAGAGAAAACCACTTTCTTCATAGAATAAAAATCCTTAAACCCTAATTTACGGACTAATCTCTGTTGGCCATCACAAACCCTGGCTAAGTTACTATATAACGCATTTACTCGATGTCTCGGATTTATAGCCTTCATAAACTCTAACAAAACACATACAACAGTCGCTAAATTATGACGATTTAATATCAAGTATTTTTTGTACGTATTAGGAAGGGATGGAATCCTTCTCACTTTCAAATCAACAAGATTCCCGTTGTGACAACAAATATTCCTAACCAAGTTTAGCATTCCTAAGTAACTAAGCAACGTTTCTTCGTTCATTTTGAAAAACGAAGCAACTGACTGCCGTCTTTTTCGAGACATTAACTTTATTAAATGAACGCTTTCCCCCATTGTTAAAGCGTTAACCATTAACCATACCGGAGGAAAAACACCTGAACTTTCAAAGTTATACTTTTCTATATCATGAAACGAAGAGTTACGGATCTTCTTTTGAATATTAGAAAGAAACCGCAATTCCTCTTGCTTTACTTTAAACTTGTTCATCGTTTGGTCATGCAAATAACGATTCTTTGAATTTCTCTGACACCACGTACCAAACTTTAAATATTCGTATGGTCCTTCTTCGCCTAAGACATTAGCAATCTGTACATTTAAAGCACATTCTATATCTGTAATAATTTGGAAAATAACTTGTTTTAATGCCTGGTCCCTATAATACCGGTTAACCAAGTCTCCAAAATTCAAACAAACGTATTGATTAATTTCCTCACTCCAAAAGGCATAGGCATATTGTTTAAGCTTGTAATATCCTATTGTATTAATAGAACTTATATTCTTTTTGGTCGGTCGCGCATCAGATATTCCACGTTCTCTAAAAAGCGCTAATAACTCTTCGGATTTTAGATTAATATATTCTTTTCTCATATTGCAAACCCTTAGAACTTACAGCTGACTAAAAAGATAAAACTATACCTGATTTTCAAGAATGCTTCCTTGTCACTAATCGAGAAACAAAACCGATGTTAGTTTCTTCATTCAACTGTAAGTATTAAACAAAAAAGCCTGCTCTAGCAACGTGTGCTTTAACGAGCAGGAATGACATCTCTGCTATCATGATAGCAGATCGTATTAAAAAAGCAACTACTTTCTTCCGCTAAAAACTACAAATTATATTGCACACAATTAAAAATAATAATCAAATGCTTTGAGATAAGTCTTTAGACAGAAAACGCCAAAAAGAGCTGGCATTTCCCAAAAGAAATCACAACTAATTCCATTTTTGGGGATACATTAACCAGTAAGATAGAGTCATAACTCTAAATACTACAGAGTCGCAAAATTTAACAAAGAGCCGTTACTTCATCAACCGCCCGAAGGAGTATGTCCGCTGAAGATCAAGGTTCTGGTCCAACACATTTAGGTCGGCATCCTTCCCCGGCGCAATTCCGCCCTTCTGTTCCAGGTGGAATTCGCGTGCCTGGTTAACCGAGGACATCTTAACGGCGTCCTCAATCCGGCAGCCCGTAAACTTGATAATGTTCTTGAATGCCACGTTAAACTTCAAAACGGAACCCGCCAAATTTCCGACTTCTAGCCGCGCCTGGCCGTCCTTCACGATGACCTTTTGACCACCAAGTTCGTAGTCCCCTTCAGGCATTCCCTTGGCCCGCATCGAGTCCGTTACGAGCTCCAGTTTATCTGCACCCTTCAACTCGTATGCCAACCGCACCATGTCCGGAACGTTATGGAACCCGTCGCAAATAATCTCACAGTACAGGTTATCTTCCAGAACAGCATGACCCGTCACTCCTGGCTCACGGTGCTTAAACTCCCGCTGCGCGTTGTAGAGGTGTGTAATGTGGGTTGCCCGTGACTGCAGCATCTGTTCGCGGGTAGCGTTGGAATGCCCCGCAGACGGCACAATGCCGTTTTCCAGGCAGTAGTCCTCGAATGCCCGGCTTTCCGGGTACTCCGGGGCGTACGTAATCATCCGCACCCGGCCACCGGATAACTCATTCCAATGGGCCAGTAAATCAGTATTCGGCGCCTGAATGTACTTCTCCGGCTGGGCCCCCTTGTACTTCACCGAAACAAACGGCCCTTCAAGGTGCACCCCCTGAATCAGCGGATTTCGTTCCGCCGCCTGCCGAATACCCTTCATCGCGTGGTTAATGTTTTCAACCGACTGCGTCATTGTCGTGGCAAAGTAGGTCGTTACCCCTTCGTTCCGGGCCATGTCCGTTGCTAGTTCATCAATCTGGTCAGGATCGCCGTCCATCGCATCAAAGCCGTAGCCCCCATGCGTGTGCACGTCAATAAATCCCGGGACGACAATCTGCCCGTTCAGGTCAACGAGTTCATCACCCGCCTGAATTCGCAGGTCACTCATCGGCCCGACCGCCTCAATTTGCTTGTTAAAGCGCACGTAACCGTCGTCGATCCGCTCCTCACCCGTATAAATTACCGCATGCCGTAACACTGTACTCATTTTGGTCACCCTTTCGCTTTCACAGTTAACACCACTATTATAATCGGTATAGACCATCTAAACAAGCGTTTTCAATCCCACTACTTAATTCCGTTTACGACGTCCACTAAGACCTTCCCGTCCCGGACGGAGTAAATCACGGTATTGGCATCGCCCGGTTTAAGGAGCTGATACGTGTAACCAGGACCCAACGTCGGTTGTAAGTTCTTTGCCGTCTGCTTAATTCCTCCGGTTAACTTGTTATACCCCACCTTCTGGGCCATTCCCGGATTTTGCAAAACATAGTTAATCGCCTGAACTTCCTGGTTGCTAGTCGGCATTATCCGGTAAGTTTTAGTTTGCTGGTCAAAACTAACCGTTCCAATTCGCTTGAAGGTCCGCTGCATGTCCCCTAAAATCTGCTGCTGGGTTTTCGCCTGCTCGTGCGCCGCGTTTAATTCAGGCATCCCCGTAATTACCAGGGGCTGCGACTGGCTTTCCTGCGCTGACTGGGGGGTAGTCGGGGCCGACACCGGTGCTTCTGTCGATGGGGCATGGTTCGCACGCCACGCCCGGGCGAACCCCCAGCCACCGCCAACCGCGCAGCCCAGGCAGACCACAATCGTAATGACGGGCATCAACCACTTCCCGTAATTCCGCCACGAACTGATTAAATAAAAAATCGCCACCGGCAAAAAGATGATTCCCATAATGGCGAGTGAAGCTGTTAGTAATAACACAAAACCCCTCCTCTGATCTTAGCCCTAGTATAACGAAAAAAGAGGTTGGACTCACATCACAACCTCTTTACCGATTGGGCTAGCAGGATTCGAACCTGCGCATGTCAGGACCAAAACCTGATGCCTTACCACTTGGCCATAGCCCAATATGATGGAGGAGAGTGGATTCGAACCACCGAACCCGAAGGAGCGGATTTACGGTCCGCCGCGTTTAGCCAGACTTCGCTACTCCTCCATAATAGTAATTGCCGTTATCGACCTAATTACTATACCCGTTTTTTTTCTTTCGCGCAAGGGGTTCCGCGCATTTTTTGATTACTAACCTTGAATTAACGCACTCCGGCCATCAACCGCTTCAACCGGGGCACCATCAGCACCATGATAACCCCAAATACGATGGTAATGGCGCCCACAATTCCGAAGTACATGACTTCCGTGTGGGGGGTGTACAGCTTAACTAACTGGGAGTTAAACGCCTGCGCCACCGCGTCTGATAGAAACCACATACTCATCATCTGGGACTGGAAAGCCCGGGGTGCCAGTTTAGTTGTCACCGACATCCCAATTGGTGAAATCAACATTTCCCCGATAATTACCAGCGCCCAACTCATAATTAGCCATAACGGACTAACCTGAGCGTGCACCCCGAAAAGCATTCCCGGAAGCATCATCCACAGGAACGAGATCCCGGCAAAGAATAATCCCAGTGAGAACTTCATTGGTGATGATGGTTGCCGCTTACCCAGCTTCGTCCACAGCCAAGCAAAGACCGGAACGTACAGCATGATAAACAGTGGGTTCATGCTTTGGAAGAAGCTGGCCGGAATCGTAAAGTTACCGATTGTCAGCCGCGTCTGGTTGGCCGCAAACAGCGCTAACACAACGGACCCCTGCTCCTCAATCGACCAGAATAAAATGGACGCAATGAACAGCGGGATGTACGCCCATACCCGTGAGCGCTCCGTTCCGGAGACCTTCTTACTGCTCAGCATCATCACGAAGTAGACCACCGGAATCATCACGGCAACAAGCGTGATTAATGAAATAACGTTGCTGATGTTCAGCTGGCCAAAGATTCCCAGAACAACCAGTACCAGTACCCCAGCAACTACTCCCAGGCCAACCTTAGTTAAAATCCGCTTTAACTCGTCCGGTTGAATTGGGTCGTTCGGGTAAAGGCTGTCCTTCGGGAGGTACTTCCGCCCGTCAATCACGTACTGAACGAGTCCAAAGAACATTCCAATCGCGGCCAGGGAGAATCCGAGGTGGAAGTTCACCTTTTGTCCTAACCAGCCCACGATTAACGGCGCGATAAAGGCCCCAACGTTGATCCCGAAAACAAAGATATTAAACCCAGAATCACGCCGCGTATCACCAGGAGCGTATAGTCCCCCAACCATGTCAGAAACGTTCGGCTTTAACAGCCCCGTCCCCATCACGATGAGGGCGATTGAGCCGTACAGCGCAAGACGGCCAAACGGGGTTGCCAGAACAATATGTCCCAGCATAATCAGGACACCCCCGATAAACACCGTTTTCCGGCTGCCCCATACCCGGTCACTCATAAACCCGCCGACGACCCCGGCAAGGTAAACCAGTGCACCGTATATCGACATGATGGACATTGCGGTCGGTTTATCAAACCCTAGCCCGCCCTGGGAAACAGCGTAGTACATGTAGTACAGCAGGATGGCCCGCATCCCGTAGTAACTAAACCGTTCCCACATTTCAGTGAAGAATAACGTTGCTAGGCCGCGCGGATGGCCGAAGAAAGAATGGTCATTCGTTTTCTGGTTCATAACAAGTCTCCTTTGTCGTTAGTTTTACGTTGCCGTTCACCCGTCGGCAAACAGCGAAGTGTATTACCAATTATACAGGAAAATAAGATTACTCACAACAATTACTCATAAACAGCTCACTTAATGAGAAAAAAGCTCATGATGCTTTTTGTGGGTGCGGCCGGATTATTTTAGACAAATATCCTAAAACGCGTCAAAAATCACCGGCTCCTTCGTTATTAAGAGTGTAAGCTTACAAAATAATCATCAGGAGGGAACGCCATGAACAACGATCATTGGAACAAGCTCACCATCCGGCTGGGATGCACCGTCAAGGACAGTGCCCGGTTGCGGCAGCGGGCGTTCAACAACGTCAGCCCCACGGCAACCGACCAAAGCATCCAGCAGTTCGCCAAGCTGATTAGTCAGCTGACCGACGAGCCGGTCAAGACGATCACGCTGGCGGGGAACCGCACGATTGCGGTTCAGTAGTCACCATCGCACCACTGAAAGGGGGAAATTAAATGAAAGTCTTAAACCTTACGTTCCGGGATAGCCAGGGCAAAACGCATCATATTCGGCTGACCAACGTCGCCACAACCCACGACAAGGACGCCGTTCACCAGGTCATGGACCAGTTGAGCGCACTCAAGCTCTTTGTGACGGCGGACGGCAGTGAGCTGCTGGCGCATCCGGTCGCCGCAGAGTACGTTGATACGACGGCTGCGCCACTCTTCAAGGAAGAGAAGGCAGCACCAGTGACACACTAAGCACGCTGGTTACCGAACAAACGGGGATGGTCACGGCCATCCCCGTTTTGCTTTGGTGAATTTATGCTTCTTAGTTACGCCCAGTATACCCTCCGCATCACACCCCCACCACAACTCTTTTTACGTCTCATCCCGCAACCGCATCATCCGCGCCCGCAACTGCCGGCGCCACCGGTAAACCGTCCCGGGAGCCACCCCGGCTTCCCAGGCAATCTCCTTAACCGATAAGTTCCGCACTAGCCGCCCAATCAAAAAGGTTCGTTCCCCTGAAGAGGCCTCCCGCAAAACCCGGGCAAGGAGTTGCTGTGTTTCGATTGCCCCGTCCGGCAAGGAATGGGTGACCAGGTGCGCGCTACCCCCCCCCCACTGTGGCGGGGCTTAGACCGTAATTGACCGTTGCCTGGTGACGCCGTTCCCGCCGGAGATAATCGATTAATCCCCACCGGATTCGCTGACTAGCGTACATAATAATCTGGTGTTCGTCCTGAGCGGTAAACCTGGTACAGTAATCGGCGTAGGCCGCCGCAAAAAGCAGCTGCCCCTCCACGAAGAGATCTTCATACAGCGGAGTTCCCGGCGTAAGGTGAAGCCGATGCAAAACCGCATGAATCACCCGCTCCCGGGACGAAGACAAAACGTATTCAAAATGGACTGGTTTCATTGGCCCTCCTTGGGTTACCGAACAAAACCAGTCTATCAATTCAAATAATTTATGCGAGGTTAAATTGAACATAAAATGTGAAATTTTACCGTCTTTTGACAAATACCGTTAGACTTTCCTAATTACCCTTCATTCCGCACAATCAGCCGCACCACCGGCGTCTCCCGGTACCGCAACATACAATCAGTTGGTAGCACTAACGCTACAAAATAAACTAACAGTCCCGAAAAGAGTAACAAGATAACACTTACCCATGTCCGGAAACCCGCATCTCGGAAACGGCGAACAGTTACGGCCATTAACGCCAATTCCGTAACTACCTGCAAAGCTACCGCAATAATGAGCTGCATTAATGCCATATTCGGGTCATTTGTTAGGCTTGAAATTAAAGCGATTCCCAACGCCATTAAGGCAACGAAAATCACCACAACGTAATAAATAAACGCCGGAAGGTACCCCCGCCGGGTTGTCCGTCCCCTAAAGTTAATGATTCCCTGGACTAGGTCACGAATAGCTTGTTGCATGGAGACATAACCATGTTGTGTAATTGGTTTCATTGGAACTTCTCCCATCACTAAAGATACAAAATCAATATGGAAAAACATATTAATCATCATTTTCAGCATCAGGGTCTAATATGCTTAAAATATTCAAGAATATATTTACAAACGCATAAAATAAATCCAGTGCTGCTACAGATACAATCCAGCCTCTCCTAACAGAATCATGGTATTTCAAATAGTTATTTTTCAACATGTTAACTTCGTACATGGATAAAAAGCCATATACACCAACACCAAGAAATGATAAAACGAGATCAATCAATCTGTTCTTTAGTAAAAGATTAATGATAGTAACTACCAATGACGAAATAAGCATTGCAATTAACTGAGGCGTATAATCAGACAAATCCTGTTTAATTAATCCAAGGGTTGTACATACTGCAAATTCAATACAAGCTGATAAAAATGCGATCGTTACATTTATATCGGTGTACTTAAATGAACAGTAACTAAACACCACTCCCGTACAAAAGGAACAGGCTAATAATAATGATACGCCTACAATGCATGAACGCTCCTTACCATAATGCAACCCGCTGGAGAAGAAAACCACACCAATTATTGCTAAAAGGGATAATAATGGACTTTTATCTATTAGGTTGTTAAACCCGTTGTAATAACCATGATGCTAAACATGAAACAATTAAAGCAAGAGTAAAAAGCCCATAAATCTCAATAAAAAATATACTTAATCCATCAATATGTTCTTTGGTTTTTGTCGTTTCCAAAACACTCTTACTCCTTTTAGATCAAACTATTCTTTCTGCCCCAACGAACATACCGCCCCAATTGCCGTCTTTCTTACTTTACGGGACATATTAGTAATTGGTTTCCCCGCATACCGACATAATGTATACTCTTCGCCGTCATCTGACGTAATTACATACTCCCTAAAATAGTAGTCATGCTTAAGAATAACCACTGTCCTTACTGGCAAGGAATCATTTTTCATAACTATTAATCTCCTCCGAAGCTAGCACCTCATTACTTTTCCGACAATATATCCGCCTAAAATTCGAATAGTTCGTGTTCTTAATTAAAAAGATATCTGTGGGCAAAAAAAGGCATCCAAAGAACATTACAAACCATAAAACTCCGCCGTATAAACTAACAAGCAAAAATATAATGATTGCTGACAGCCTGAAACCAATGTCAAACATCCGGCGGCTTGTCAATGTGTAAAACAATATAAATATAACGAACTCCAATATATTCATAACGATTGAATTAGAAACGGTACTATAAATCACCCTCAGAACTGGCACCACAACGAAGAATAAAGACACAACTCCATAAGCATACCCTCTCCTCGTCGTTCTTCCAATAAAATTAAAAGCCCCGCGTATAAGATGGCGCAATGCCTTCTCGAAAGTCACTCGTCCTTCTTCGTAAATCAATTACTCTTGCCTCTCTTTCTTATCCAAAAGAATCGATAAATCCTCTTGGTGTTCCACATCATTTACCGAATGACGCATAACCTGACCGTTTTCCATTCTGCTAAGCAGTTTACTTGTTAATTCTTTATCGTCTTCATCCGAAAAACCTTTAAAAATAATCTTTCCAATATCTTCATTATTAAAAAAATATAGTTGATTATCCACAATTCCTACAGGGTAGATGACCGCAGCATAATCAAAAAATCCTTCTTCACCATTAACGTTTGTGATAGCACCTCTGGTTACAACCATAAGTTTTGTATTTTCGTTATCTTTTTTTAAAGTAATAATGCTGCCTAATGCTAATAAATCCATATTAATCCCTCTACTTTACATATCCGTTAATTACTGCACGATTATTGATTGCTTTTATTTTTTGTTTTTCTGGTCTAACATTCTTATCGTACCAATTATTAAACGTTTCATCTAAATTATCAGCTTCTTTAGAATTGATCATTTCTCTTATCGCTCCTTTTACATGACCATGTGCTAAATCTCCTGTCGCATTAACTAACGGTATGGTAGAGTCTATAGTACCGTCAACTACACCTTTATATCCCGCATCAAATAAAGTATTATGATCGGCTGGTATTTGCTTAATAAAGTCAACGCCCATATTTAGCAAAACAACCCTATGATCTAAAATTTTAAAACCATCGTATGCATCTTTAGCCACAGTAAGGTCTTCCAACCCACTCCGTAATGTTTCAAAAGCGTTTGACAAAGATATATCAATGTTTTCTGAATATTTACTCCCTGAGCCCTTAATAATATCTGCAATAGCCTTAGACCGAAATAAATCCCTAATAAATCCCGATGCTTTTGCCCCACTTTTAAGTGCGACATCTTCTAATTTATCTTGAATTTTGTCACTTACATATGGACCCAGAAATCCAACCAATAGTCCTTTAATCGAACCTTTTATTTTTTTCCATGAAAAACCATCAGATTTGTTTTTGGAAGTTTCATCAAAATTCCTCCATTCTTTTCGAACATATTTTTCCCAACTTGTAGATTGTTTCGTGTCAAAACATCCGCCCACACTTTGACTACCACAAATAAAGCCATGACAAACTTGGCTTACTCCTGTATCGAACGCTTTTTTTAAGTTTCCAATTTCATTAAATAATGAATCCGATACAGCATCAAAGCCTAATAAATGGTCTAATATTTCTCTTAAACGCGTCATTTGCATATTATTCGAATTGTTCGCATTTTTTATAAAACCTAAAAGCCCACCCGCTCCAGGTATATTTTTTGCGCTCTCTGCAATATGGTCTAAATTTGTAATTTGATTCTTAATTTCCCTAATTTTTTCTTCCAACTTATCCGAATCATGACTTTTGCTATCAACAGTTTGTACATACTTTTCAGGCAAGTTTGTAACTGCCCTCATAATTTTGTCTACTAGTAAAACACCAGCCTGAATCGTTGGAACCACGTGTTCAATAGCATAACTTTTGGCATTGGTAGCTCCCAACCCCTTTAAACTGTCTCCCAATCCTTCTACTTGCTCGACCGTTTTTGATAAACTGCTTAAACTTGAAATTAGTGTTTGCGCAGCATGCGCACAACTCGCCGCCTGACTTTTAGAATTACCTAATTCCATCTTCACTGACATTTTGATTCATATCCTCCTTCTTTTTAAATTTAATTCTAATATCATCAATTTCCTGTCTATTATTTTCTAATTGCCTATTAGTTTCAGATAACAGCTCATCTATTTTAATTTTCGCAGATTTATAAGACTGAGCTAGTTTCATGCTACATCCATCAAAAAACATTAAACTACTACTACCCTTAAAATATTCCAAAAGTTCATCTTGTAATTTAGTTTGGCGTTTATACCAGGACTCTATTTCGTCTATCGTATGATTTATTCGTTTTTGCGTTTCACATAATTCTTCTTGTTTTTCAAACAGAACTCTTTTCTTTTTTAAATATTCTTGTTTTGCGTCCATAGTCATACCCGTTATTTAAATCTTTGAGCATTTTCACTATCAACATTTTTGAAAGATTGGGCCAAAGATTCCAGTGCTTGTGAGTAAGAATCAATCATTCTTGACAATCCTTCTGACATATCGTTTAACGTATCTATTACCCTTACCGCATGACGACTTCCTTTTAAAGTGGATTCATTATCTTTAATAATATTATGTTTGTTTTCTAGATTAGAACCCGCATTCTTTATTTGTGCTGATAATCTCATAATTTCATCTGGGCTAACTGAAATTTTACTCAAAACTATCATTCCTTTCTCTATAATTCGGGAATCTTAAACTTTATGAACTCTCTATCAAGTTCATAATATGCATCGCCCTTTTTTAAAGGTTCCTCATTCGGGTCGAATGATACATCCATTAGCCTTTGCTCCTGCCTACGAATAGTCATAGCCATCGTCTTAATTAACCTATGATACAATCCTCCTTCATCCATCCGATTAACAGTAACTTGCTGGTTCTCTCCAGCAATTAACAATGCCACATGAACGTCGATTCCATTCTTCAATATATCCTCATACTCTTTCATAGATATATTACCTTGTTGTACAAATTCGCTTGAATCGTCAATATAAATAAAAATCCATTCAAACTGTTCCTTGTCGTTACTAATCATTCTTTTTCTTATTATTTTGAGCAAGTTTTCAATGAATTCTCTTACTTCCCCCATCTTAGTGATTACTCTGTCAAACCCGTCGTTTGCATACTCATGTGATGTGCCTATAAATATTGATTTAACATTTTGGCATCTTTGAATCGAAGTTAGAAGATGTTTCTTTAATATATTAAATGGCTTTCGCTGTTCTCCAACTAACAGTATGTTCCCCGCTTCGTCCGGATCGTAAACCACTGGCTTGACCTCTTCGTAGTCCAATCCCAGCGGTAACTTGCCTGCCGCCAGCACTTGCTGAACATCTTTCCGGTTGAAGAATTCGTCAGCAGTTAACTGGTCCTTCATCATCGGGATTGGTTCTGGCCGTGCGCCAGTCCAATCCTCATTCATCTGGGCCACTTCCTCCTGCAAGTGGTTAACCACTTCTAGGTCGGTTTCACCATCAACTGGGAGGGCCACTTGGAAGGACCGAACGGCCGTATCGGTCTTAATCAGTGCCCGCCCTGGAATGTCTTCAAGTGGCATCTTCGTGGCACCTAACAGTTCAATAATGTCGTCCCGGTTATTCTGCCGTAACATGAGCCGCTGCTTAATGTTATTCAATAACGTGTTATGCAGGGCTCGGGCGGTTGCGGCCGTGGTTACCAGGTGGAGCCCAATACTGCTTCCTTCCCGGGCTAACTTCGTAACGGCGTTTAGGAACTGCTCCCTAAACTTCATTTCACCGACACTATCGAAGTTATCCACGATTACGACCACGTCCGGAATGACCTGCTTGGTTTTCTCCTCGTACATCGCGAGGTTAGCCACCGCCGCCTCACTCAATAGTGCCTGCCGTTCCTTAATCAAGCGGTTAATCCGGACGATCATCTTGCGAATCTTTTCGTCCTCACCCAGGGTTACCGTATCCGCAACGTGTGGTAGGTCCTTCAATGGCAGTAACCCGTTCGTTCCAAAGTCCAACAGGTAGAAGTTTAGTTGTTCCGGCGTATGACTCCGGGCAAGTTCCATCACCAGCGTTTGAACCAGCGTCGACTTCCCGTAACCACCCGCCGCAAAGATCGCAGCATTACCGTCTTCACTCAGGTTTAGGGTCAGCGGACGTTGCGCTTGTTGACTCGGAATATCAATCTGCCCAATAACCGCTGTCAGTGGTTGTTTTGCCTGCTGCCATGCGGCTTGCCGGTCTAACTCCCGGAGTTCATCAACCATGATCCGTTCCCGGAGCGGCGGCAACCACGGCTGCTTCAACGGCGCATCGCCCGTTGCCTTAAAGGTGGCGGCGACATCAGCCACCACTGCTTCAAGCTGGGTCGGCGCTGCGCTGACGTCTTCTTGCTGGTCCAAGCCACTCAGGTCGTTACTGAGAATGTGCGGCTTTCCCATCTTATCCAAGCGCTTAATCACGAATTGTTCGGTCTGCTGGCCCGCCTGTTCCGGCCGGTAATCAGCCCCGCTCCAGGCACTCTGGAAGAGTTCGTACAGCTCGTTATTTCCGACTTCCAGGTAAGCCCGCCCGGGCTGCGTAATCATTGCGGCATCTGGCGTATGCAGGACTTCCTGTGAATCGGCCTTATCCGACACCTTCAATGAAATCTTGAAGTTGGAGTTCGACCAGATTTGGTCGTTCACCACCCCAGCCGGCTTCTGCGTTGCCAGGATCAGGTGGACTCCCAAAGACCGCCCAATCCGGGCCGTTGAGATCAACTCGTCCATGAATTCGGGTTGTTCGGACTTAAGTTCGGCGAACTCATCGGAAATCATAAACAGGTGCGGCATCGGTTCGGTGGCCGTGCCGTCCTTAAAGAGCTTCTGGTACTGGTTAATGTGGTTAACGTCGTACTTGGCGAAGAGTTCCTGGCGGTGGCGCAGTTCGGCGTTGATCGACTCCAATGCCCGCATACTCTGCGCCTTATCCAGGTTGGTAATTGTTCCCACCAGGTGCGGCAGGTCCCGGAACAGGTTGGCCATGCCCCCACCCTTGTAGTCAATCAACAGGAAGGCGACGTCGTACGGGTGGAAGTTAACCGCTAGACTCAGAATGTAACTCTGAATCAGTTCGGACTTTCCAGACCCGGTCGTCCCGGCGATTAGCCCGTGGGGCCCGTGCGCCCGTTCGTGTAGGTCCAAGGCAACCTGTTCGTCTGGCCCGCTCACTCCCAGTGGGACTGCGAGTGACTTGTACGGCGAGTGCTCCTGCCACCGCTGCGGAATGTGTAGCTCATCAGTGGTCGTCACCCCGTACAGTCCTAGGAAGGTCACCTGGTCCGGCACCGAACTATGGAGGGTCTCCTGGTGTTCCAGGCCGCCCAGCTTCCGTGGAATGAGGTCCCGCATGGCGGGAGTAAGGTGGTCGAGGTGGAAGCGTTGCTGCTTCAGTTCACCCCGGTCCATCACCAGCTCCCCGGTCTGGCGGTCGCGCATGTCCACGACGGTCGTAATGTTTTCCGGTAACTGACTGAGAACGTCCTTAACGTAAACCAAGCTAACCCCGTACTTTTCGGGTTCACTACCTACGAACTCCATGATGGCGTGGTCTAAGATGAGGTCTTCGTCCACCACGACCAGCACGTAGTGCGGGCCAAACGTCGGGGCACTTTCGCCCTCCGCCGTCGTATTCACTTCGCTTTGCCGTTCCTTCATCACCTGGTGCAGGAAGTTCATGAGTTGGTCCCGGCTTTGCCGGTTAAAGACGAACCCCCACATGTTTAGTTCTGGAATCCGAAGTTGCCGCAACCACCGCAACGGCGCCCACTGGTCGTAGTCCTCTTCGTTGAAGACCACGATGAAGCGCACGTCATGGTAGCTGTGGAAGGTGGCAATCTGCATCAACATCCACTGGAGCTGTTCCACCACGATCTTCTTGGGGCCCACGTACCCCACGGGGCCGTGCACCAAATCCGTGGTAATCGGCATCTGGGTTAGGTGCTGGCTGCGTTGGACCAGCTGGTACGCCTTGGCCGTTAGTTCATCGTCCAGGTTGAGCGTGCCGCTATTCCCCAGTTCAACCGGGGCGGACGGCGCCACCGTTCCGGAACCTAAGCGGTACGTCAAAAAGTCAAAGTCCTGCGGCCGTTTTTCGTAGATTCGCGGGCTGTACTTAACCGCCATCTGGTAAACGGTGGTTGGATCCGGGTAGTGGTATTCTAAGGCGGTCCGTTGCGCCCGCTGGGCCCCGTAAATCTGCTTCACCATTCCGTCGTAGTACGCCAGGTACTTAGCCTTCCGTTCCCGGCGCTTTTTCTTGTAGTCCTTGCGGTTCCGGAAGTAGTCCACGATCGAGAAGATCACCGTTACCCCGGTGGTGGCCACCGAGAACATCATGAACATCCCGTTCGCCCGCATTAACGCCATGACGATGCTAACGCCGACCATGACCAGGGCGGGAACCACCGACCGCAGTAATCCCTGGTTATTCTTCGTCACCGGAGCGGGCGGGTTATCCACCGTAATCTTCGCTGTCGGGGGCCGCTTAATCAGCCGCGGCGCCCGGTGGTATTCCGGAAAGTTCGCCGGTAAGGCGTGGTGGGACGTCTTAATCCGGGTCAAGTGACTCTTAACTTGGCCTTCCGCCACCTGCAGTTCGTCTGGGTACACCACAAGCGTGGTGGTGCCCAGCTCCAGCACACTCCCAGCAGCCAACACGAACGTGCGCTCCTGGGGAACGAAGTAGTTCACCATCATGTCCCCGCGCAGAATATGCAGGATCCAGTCCGCCTGGACCGCCGGCTTGGTCAGCTGGAGTTCGACCTCATCGGCCACCTGCACGTCGGCGCCCGGCCGGTTCGCAATTATGATGTGGGTGGTGGTAAAGAAATCCCGGATGTCCATCAGCCATTTTCCTCCTTAGTGGTGCTTCTTCTGTAACCGCTGGTAGTGCGTGTACTGCTTCTGAAGACTTTCAAGCTGCTGCTCGCGCTTCTGGGCGGACAGGTGCTTGTTTTGCTTGACCGCATCAATCTTCCCGAGCAGCGCATACATAAGGCTCTTTGTCAAATCCTGTTGATGAAGAGATTACGTCGCCTATTTTTAGGCG